>ERZ773024.124-NODE-124-length-27498-cov-4.005247_pt1 | contig 27498 bp, 19 predicted proteins | sample MGYA00511667_ERZ773024 | MGnify/ENA primary metagenome ERZ773024 (study PRJEB29015, sample SAMEA2738117) | human oral metagenome | biome: human oral; feature: human-associated habitat; material: saliva | place: China | collected 2258 ... | reverse complement strand
TAGTTCAAATAGAATAAGGATACATTATAAAGTTCAAAGTTGAGAACTTATAGTTAGGACATCCATTGCTACTTTTCATCTGTATTGCAGGTCTTTTGCCCAATTTAGGATGATTATCTCCCATTCATATAGATAAATCTATGAGAAAATTCGTATTCTTTTTATTGTTTTCTTGCTGCATAATGACCAACCTTTATGCACAGCAACGACTATCTTTACCAGATGTTGATGCCATAGGTTACGGCGCAGATGGTAGTTGGATAGACCTTTATACAAAACTTGGCACCGACCGTTATGCTCATAGACGCCTGCAAATAGATCGAAAAGAAATAAGCATAAGCAAAGCTTCTGCAGCTTATCAGATGGTCTGGCATTTATATTCTTGCAACGATACACTAAGTAGAAGCGATATTGAAAAGGCGAGAGAGTGTTTCGTTGATGTAAATAATCTGCGTCCCATAACTCTCAAAAGCTATGTCGGCAAGACATTCGATATCAATGAAGACGGCAACTGGAAGCGCAATGAAGAGAAATCGAATTATGTTTTAAAGTTCTTACGCCCCGACCTTGCATTTGTTCAACAGCTACGTTATGCTAAGGCTGATAGGTATGCATACAACGTAAGAACTACCTCTTCGTGTGTTCCAGACTCGGTTACAACCTGGCGTGGGGAATCTCAACCATTGAGTCCACTTGTTTTAGAACTGAAAGGTGGGAAGACAGTTTTGCTATTCGCCTATAGATCATTCGATTATTTGTTGCTTCCAACGATTAAAGGCGACCAGTTCATGAAATTATCTCGTGACTGCCAACCTGCAGAACTAACTATAGCAGGACATAAATACGATGCAGCTGCACCCTACGACTTCATGAATATTGTTCTTAAAGACTTTTTGAACGTTAAGAAAACGGACGAAGGTAGGTGCCAATTGGTGAACGCTTTCGGCGAAAATATGCTGAAACAAGATTACGACAGCATTGTTTGTGGAGAGCGTTTTATTATTGCGCATACAAAGAAAGGGGTTGATGTGTACAATCTTTACCTTCAAAAGCTCAACTTGGGAAACGCCATGGTTGCATATGAAATACCTAATTGTATGATTGGTTGCATAAATGTACTGAACAGAAATGGTACTTTTTACTGCGATGAGACAGGGGAAAAGATGAAAAATCCTTGGAAAATACGGTTGGGAGTTTGTGGCACTGTACCTCATTGGACATATAGTTTGTTAAAGAAACGTGGGCAATACCAGCTGAAATACTACACTGCCGGACCTGGTGTAACATGCGAAGAAGACAAGCGTTACGTGCTTTCAGACTGCCAACCTACCGATTCCATTTCCTTTCTTGATGGTAAAAAAGAGTACAGATGCAATGGGAACAGTTGGTTTCTGGGAGATCTCAATGTACGCCCAGAATGGATAAGAGTAGGAAGAAATGGCAAATTTGGCATTCTTGCCTACGATTATAAACAGCCAAGCGATGTGGAACCTAAGGAAGGTACAGTAAAATATGGTGATTGGGAAAGACCATTGGAGACTTATCCTATGCGGACTCTAAAGGGCAAAACTATTCTTCCGATGGTCTACGACTCTATTATGATGCACAACGATGGATATATTTATTTCTACAAAGATGGCAAAGTGGGCATCTATTCGTACAACGACACACCTGTTTACGATAAGTTGGAACAGAGCACTCGATACTTTTACCACATAGTGAAGGACGGTGTTAGCGGCTGGCTCGACATTAAAAAGAATAAAGAATATCTACTTAACAACATAGGTAACAAGTGAGATAGGAGTCCCATCCCCTCAGAATGCATACTTAACAACTACCAACTCGTTCGTGATTGATTGGAGAACGCAGTCTTATCCAATAATGCTGCAAACATAATATTACATAACTTGGTAGGTAAACGGGTTGACAAGTAGATAGATAGACAAGTAGACAAGCTATGTTAAGCCCAAGGTTATTATAACACTTCGACTATATAAACGATACAATACACCTAGTCTATTTTTAATTTTAAGTTGCTGTCACTTTTAACATTTACCACAAAACCCTTATGAACAAGTAGTTATAGCCATATAAGGAGTGACAGAAGTGACAGCAAACTATAAACAAGCCCTTCTTTCTTTACTTACTATCCAAATCTGCATCAACTATTATAGAGGTTATAACCGTCTGGAGTTATTTAATTGAATTGTACCCAGTGAACCCTAAAGATACTAATGAGGCATGATATTAAAACGGTAGGTAGCATGCAGAACCAAGTAGCGTGGAATGACATTACTATACGTTTCTGTTATTCCCTGGGCATTCATTGTCCGTGTTACATTGCTTAATTGCCCGAGAATATCAAATCCATCAACCATTACAACGAGTTTTCCTTTGAAGAAGGGACGAGAAAGACGGGCATTCCATACGACATCATCACTGTTCATTGTTTTGTCTTTATAACCTCTCCGACTGTACATCGTAAGGTCAGTACCCAGTCTTAAATCCCATGGTAAACGTACTTGGGCTATCAATCCATAATTGAAATCGGCAACATTAAATGCATTGAAGTCGTCACGATTGCCACTGACATGAGTCCAATTACCATTGCCCTTCAGACCAATAGAGGACTGTCCTATCTTGTAATTGAGTTGCAATTGACTCATCCAAGTGAACGAATTAACCACACTTCTGTCAGCTGAAGCCGCTCCAGAAAGGCCTATGAGGTCAACACTCCTTTCATAGTTGGTACCAAACATCGCCTTAAAATCCAACGTACGCCTCTTGTTCAGTACTCCAGCACCTCCTAAGAAAAGCCGTCCACGCCAGTTTCCATCAACATTCTCTGGCCTGAAAGTGCGTTGTCCCGTCGCTTTGTCATAGGTATACCCCATGGCTATGGCATTCACTGTTGGGATGTATTGAGCTTCAACAATCCACATTAAGCCCTTCTTAGGATACGTGCGTATAAAGTGTGAGATAAGTTCATGCTTATATGATGGCAGCAGATGAGTATTTCCCATTGTGATGTTTAGCGGGTCTGTAGTATTGCGAACGTTCACAAATTTGTTCATATCTGGTGCCAGACCGTCAACATGATATTGGAACATATACTCATATTTGCGGTCAGTACTTTTCCATCTTATAAGCGTACTGGGCATGTTATAAAGGACTGTCCGTTTAGTAAATGTCGTGTCAACGTGACCATTACGGTAGTGCATCGTGCGCGAAAGCAAGGACAGATTGGGTACAACCTGTGCCCACCATTCCGACTTTTTCCCTTTCTTATTCCATACAAGGAAAGCACCAAAGGTGTGTGTATTATCAGCTTGCCAGCTGTTATAACTATTGGCGGCATCAATAAGATGACTGTATGCTGCCACTGATGGCAATGTCCCCAGTTCATGTGTTGTATTGGTTCCCCAGTCAGTTAACTGGTCAAGACGATAGAGTGAAGAATATCGGTCAGTCGTTGTATGATTGTATTTGTAACTGAAGTCAATACTCAATTCTCTTCTTATAACATAAGTATAAGCTATTTTTCCCGTCATGCTATAGCCATGGTCTGGACGATTATTGAAATATCTGTTGCGAAAATCAGTATTGTTGAGCTGACCATGGGCATAATAATCAATGCGATTATGGTCATAGTTGTTCTCCGTCTCATGCCGGAAGGACGCATCAGCATAAAGGGTAAGATGGTCAGGCGAGTGCTTGAATTTTATAACAGACTCCACCGACAGTCCGCCTTTTAGTGAATGTCCATTCAGCAATCCATTGCGAAGATTACGGCTAATAGCCGACCTAAGCAATTCTCTACCTATCATCGGTGTATAGAGACTGTCTACTTGTGACTTTGAGAAAGCATCCAAACTACTGCTGAGAGTCAGTAAAGAGAACCCACTCTTATTGTTGAGGTACTGATAGTTAAAGTAGGGTTTAATATCTAAGTTAGCATTCTTGAATTCGAAATAAAGGCGATGGTCAGTAGAGAAAGCAACGTTGTGATTACGATTATTAGCTACTATCCGGTCGAATGTATTACCATTCGGGAGGAAGTTTGTACGATTAGTGTTATCTATTATCGTGTTGTCTGCATGTTTAATCTGCGCATTTCCACTAAGTTGATATTTACCACTACGTGCATCAATGTTATAGTCAATACCAGCTAACTGTTGGTTTGTCAGTCCGCCAACAAGGTCGGATGGCGTCCAGTTATCACCCTCTCCAGGTTTCCTACCATCGTTCAGGTTATTCATATTTCCATAGATAGCCAACTGTGAGTGGTCGGTAAATCGCATGGCAAAAAGACGTGCCAGATAACGGTCCTTGGTACCACCTCCAGCTTCAACGTTACCAACCCATCCTATATTGTATTGTTTCTTCAGCTGGACATCCATAACAAAACGCTTGTCACCAGCCACTTCCTGCCCGAGGAAACGGCTGTTTTCACCCAATCGGTCATATACCTTTACTTGATGCACCATGTACGTTGGCAGATTGTCAAGCATGACTTTGTTGTCTCCTCTGAAGAAGTCTTTACCATTAAGAAGCAGACTCTCAACAAACTTTCCATTGACATATATCCTGCCATCCTTGCCTAATTCTGCTCCAGGTAGTTGCCGAACGAGGGCATCAAGCATAGACCCTTCACCTAACTGAAAGGCATCAGCATTGTAAACAATGGTATCTCCTTTATGGTAGAACTTCACCTTTGTGGTCTTCACCACCACCTCCTCCAAGTTCAATGTCTTAGGGCGTTTCAAGAAGATTGTACCTAAATCTCTTCTTGTCTCACGTTTATAAAGATGAAGTAGTGGTAAGTCAACATAGGCTGTCGCATAACCATCACAGCTAACACGTAGGATATAGTTACCCTCTTTACGTGGAATACCCATCCAATATTCAGCAGTCACCCATTTATCTTCGCCACTCTGATACTCGTTGAGAGCCTCCGTCGAAGCAATAACTGCACTGTCTGAAGCATTAAGTACTTCAACCTTACTGCCAGGAACATCCACATGTGTAACAAAATCTTTTATTCTTCCTTGTAATACAAGCACATTATTATATTGAGACTGGGCATGACCTGATATGACCATACACAATAACACAAAAGCAATATATACTTTTTTAAGAACAGATTGGCTGACAGGAATGACTGCCCAATGGTTTTTATTCATATTAGATAGATTAATTTTCAACTGTTTTTGCTCATGATATAACATTAACTACAGGTATAAGTAGCTTTCTGTTTCTTTTTGCAAAGCTATTTTTTTTTTTGATATCAAAGAATATTTGAGCATTATTTAACTTTATTTAGCAGATTATCTGCTTATATTTCCCTATCAAAGAATATCCATATACACGTTTGCAACTTATTAAATTACCCAAAGTTGAGACCTTCAAAACCGCCTTCGAGACAAAGGAAGAGTACCATTCCAAAAATTACAAAGGCCTTGTAGAAAGATTACAGACGCCTTGTAGAAAGATTACAAGCGCCTTGTAGAAGTATTACAAAGGGCTTGTAATTTTCTGTAATACGAAAGATTGAAAATGATTAAGGTGTGCTTTAGCCTTTACAAGAGGGTTACAGGAAGAGAATAAGACTAAAAAAAGGATTCCTTATTCTTCTGATTACGCTCAAGTAGCGATAATTACATAAAAACAAAGGGTACCTTATTAAGGTGAAAGTATGAGCCTTTCTCCTTGATAAGATACCCTTTTATTCTTTAAAAACTTGCTTTTACAAGAGTCTCATCACATCCTCAACAATCTGTTCATCAAGCAAACGGTTATCGGACAACAGTTGCTGAAGATCGAAACGATCATAAAGATCCTTCTTCACACCGCCCACAAGCACCTTCATATCAGTAGGTCCATAGTAAGAAGCGATACGCTCTCCGAAGCCACCATCCTTACATCCGTCCTCTAATGTTACTACTAACTGATGGTCAGTCTTCAACGAGTCAAGCGTATCAGCATCCACTGCGTTCAAGTAGCGTGGATTGATGAGTGTGGCGTCAATACCCTTATCAGCCAATAGGCGTACTACATTCTCACCCTTCTGATAGAAAGAGCCGGCAGCAATGATGGCAACCTTTGAACCACGATGCACCATCTTATATTTCGGTTCATATCCATACGCTGCATCAACAGCCTCCTTCGTATGGTTCACACCATTGGTTGGGATACGAATAGCGATAGGTTTCTTATCCTGAAGAATAGCCCAACGAAGCATAGCAAAGTACTCCTCACAGGTAGTTGGAGCAAGATAGATAAGATTAGGGATGCTACATAGCATCGGAATATCAAAGAGACAGATATGCGTAATGTCATTCATCCATAGCACACCACCGCCCGTCACGTTGATCACTGCAGGGTTAGAGTTGATACAAAGGTCTTGTGCTATCTGGTCATAAGCACGCTGCAAGAACGTACTGACAACCGTCCACACGGGTCGAAGACCACCTTTTGCCATACCAGATACCATTGCTGCAGCCTGTTCCTCAGCAATTCCCACATCAACATGCTGCTTACCAGCTTGCTTACGCTTCTCTGCTATGAAGCCGGCAGCCGTCGGTGTACCGGACGTTACGGCAATAAGTGTCTTGTCTTTCTTCATCTCCTGCAGCATCCAGTCACTGAGAAGCTGATCGTAAGACTCATGTTCAGGACCTTCAAGGATGCTACCATTCTCTACATTGAATGGCATACTGTAATGCCATGCCTCTTTATTTTCTACGGCAGGAGCAAACCCATGTCCCTTCTCTGTGTGTATATGAACAACCGTTGGCTTGTCAGTATCCTTCACACTACGGAACACTTCGATAAGTTTTTCAACATCATTGCCTTCCTCAAGATACTTATATTCAAAGCCCCAAGCCTTAAACCAGTTGTGCTCACACGTTCCTTTGCTCTCACGCAAGGCACGCAGATTCTTATAGATACCACCATGATTCTCGGCAATAGACATCTCATTGTCGTTCACAATGATAATGATTCCCGTACCAAGTTCTGATGCCTCATCCAACCCTTCGAATGCTTCGCCACCAGAAAGGGAGCCATCACCAATGACAACAACGATGTTTTCTTTCGTACCTCTTATGTCTCGTGCCTTCTGAAGACCCGTAGCAAGACTCACCGAAGTGGATGTATGCCCTACTTCAAAGTTGTCATATTCTGGGCACTCCGTTGGTGAAGAATAACCGCTGACAGCATCCATTGCCTCCATATCGCCCAAGAAACCAGAGACACGCCCCGTCAAAACCTTATGTGGATAGCTCTGGTGACTGACATCAAACACCAGTTTGTCCGTTGGAGTATTAAACACATAATGCAGTGCTACGGTAGCCTCAACAAAGCCAAGGTTCGGTCCTACGTGTCCACCATGCTTGCTAACACGATTCAAAACAGCCTTACGCGTCTCGTCAGCAACGACTTTTAACGCCTTGAGATCTAATTGTTTTAAGTCGGCTGGTGACTGAATTTTCTCTATGTACATTGTTATTTTGTTTTTAAAGGGTTGTTATCCTCTATCTATGAATGCAAAGTTAACCAAAAGTCTTGTTAACTTTCCACCTTTAATATATATTATATTACCATCACATTGCTTCTCTGTCAGTATTTTGATTGAGCTTATTCAATCTGTGTTTTCGGCCAGTTTACAAGGTAAAGATGCTCCGTAGCACGTGTGAAAGCCGTGTAAAGCCAATGGATATAATCAGGTGTGAGCATCTCATCAGTCATATATCCTTGGTCAAGATAGATATGCGACCACTGCCCACCCTGTGCTTTATGACACGTAATAGCATATCCAAACTTTACTTGTAGAGCATTGTAATAATCGTCTTCACGCAGCTTCTTCATACGATCAGCCTTCAAAGGGATGTCTGCATAGTCCTCCATCACACGCTGAAAGAGTTGCTCATTCTGCTCATGTGTTAGTGCCGGTGCCTCCGTTTTAAGCGTATCAAGAATCACAACCATATCTTCTTCAGTATTGTCGTAATCGGGAAATGACAAGGTAACATCGGCAAATCGGAATCCATATAACTCTCGAACGTTTCGCACGCGACGCACTGTTGCACGGTCACCATTGGCTATGAAGCCTCCAGCTATTCCTCCGAAAGAGGAGATATTTCTATGGGATGGATCCTTACCAGTCATCTCCCCTACAGCAGCTTGGGTTTTTCCTTGCTCGGAAGGGTTATGTGGGGCTTTATACTTATTCTTCACTACCATCAACATGTCACCCGTTGTCAACTCCTCTTCACGCCCGAGTACCATGTTACGAATCCCCTGATTAAAGATATTAGCCCGTTTATTGGAACGTGTTATGACCATTGTCTCGTCCATTCCTACCTCTGAATAGCTGGAAGCAAGACTCTCTATCAGTTCGTCACCAGGGACAACAGAGATATCAGCAAAGCCATTGAAGCGTATCTTGGGTAGTTGTGTTGCCTCATTATGGGTTATCATCTGACGAATAACAGTGGCATTATACAGGATTCCTGAGTCCTGACTTTGTCGCAACACCTCATTCAAGTCGCATTCATAAACCGTCAGTCCGTATGCTCTCATCACATCAGCACGCAGAGCAGGACTCTCTTCTTCGCCCACAGGTGGCAACTGTGCCTTATCACCTATGAGCAACATACGACAGTTACGGTCGTTATAAACATACTGAACAAGGTCATCCAACAGACAACCACTGCCGAAAGTACTGTTATTTGACGACAGACTAATCATGGAAGCCTCATCAACCATGAACAAACGGTCGCGGAAAAGATTGACATTCAGATTGAATTTACCATCCAATCCCGTGAAAGCCTTCTCACGATAGATACAACGATGGACTGTTGCTGCAGGTTGTCCCGAATTCTGCGAGAACACTTTTGCTGCCCGCCCAGTAGGTGCAAGGAGTGTGACCTTCTGCTTTAAATCCATCATTGTACGGACAATGGCACCAGCCAAGGATGTCTTACCAGTACCGGCACTACCACGAAGAATCATCACACAACGCTCATCACGATCCGTCATGAAACGTGAAAAGATATCGGCAGCAAACATTTGGTCATCCGTAGGATTGAAAGCAAAGTGCCTCAATACGTCATACATCAGTTCTTCGGTGAGCATTCTTTCTAAGAAATTAGGGAGTTAAAGGGATAAAAGGACTTTGAAGAGTGGAGGATTATTGGGAAAATGAAAGGGTGAAAGAATAGGAAATCAAACTTCAAAGTTTAAAGCTAAAAGTTCATTTCCACTCGGAATAATCAGCATAACGTTCCACACGCTGCTCTATATCATCAGGTAGTTTTGGGAAAAAGTTGATACCTGTAATGCGCTCCACCTCATCAACAGAGTTGACATAGTCGGTCTTCTTATGCCCCTTTGCCGACACATTACGACAGATAAAACCTATCGCCTTCGGTTCTCCATCCATACAAAGTACCACTTTAAAGAATGCTTCAGGAACCTGAACCTTATTCTTTCCAATCGTTTTATGCTTCTGATTGAAATAGATTGGTCCACAAACGATATACACATCACCGTAACGCTTTGCCCATTCACGGCACTGAACCTCTATAGTATTCCATAGTCCACTGTTCAATGCAGGGTTCTGTGGACACACATTCGTCATCAGAAAGCTCTGTTCCATAGCCAACTGACTCCAGCGGTTGTCCCCTGCAGGACACATATGACCACGGTCGAAGCCCGAACGCATATAGTCATACGTATCAACTCGTGGTTCTGGAACATCCTCATCGGCATGAAAAGTAATACCACTGCGCTTTACCTTCCCTCCAGTATGGCTATCTGTCAAATGCCATGCTACCCAGTTGGGTGTCTTTGTATCCATATTATAAGAGGCGGTATAGCCCTCACGATATAGCAGAAGAGACGATACACCAGCTTTCCCCACCGGGATTTCAAGCTGATCCGCAGCTTTCTCATCAGCTGAAGAACTATCTAAAGACTCAGCTTCTTCAGACAACTGCGTTTCTGTACTACTAGAAAACGGGATATCTAAGGTCTTAACCTGTGTCTTTCCCCTATCCCCTTGGCATGCTATTGACAGTAAGGAGGACAAGAGAAAGAACACTTTCCATATATTCTTTCGCATTAGTCAGTTATTATATCACTTATCATTAAAAAGGATTCATAAACATTAGTAACATCTTGAACACGCCCGATAACCTTCATTCTGTGCAGAACTTAAAGATATTCGAGAGTAATTTCCACGCCATAAGGCAGGACAAGAAGTTCTTGAATGATAGCATGAACCTGTCGGAGTGATATATACTGCCTGTCCGACGTTGGTAGAACGAGTGTATCCACGTCTACGATTCTCAAGCTTATGTGTCTTTGCACGTTGACGGGTTCTCCTACTTTTATGCTTCTTATGTTTCTTTATGCTGACATATTCTGTACTGTTTGTAGCCGCTGTTTCATAAGTAAAACTACTTGTTCCTAACAGCATTGCTACCAGAAAGAGAAGAGAAAAATAATTCTTCATACGTTGTTTATATTCGTTAATAACAGGGATCACGTTTACAAAGTTAACGTTTTTCTCGAGTATCAATAACGTTTTCATAAAAAAAGATAAGTCTATCACTTACCGCTTAGGGGGATAACCGAGAACTTAATTCAGACACTCTATGATATATCTAATGACCTACAGGCAATTGACCAAGTCCAAAGAAAAATAAAAAAGACACCCTTCTGCAACGCAAAAGAATGTCTTTTCTATCTTCAAATAAAGCGCTTTTAAATCTGCAAAGAACTGCTTTACAGGTCAAAAATTTAGAAATAAGAATCAAATGATACCCATCAGGCGAAGCACAGTAGGTGTAAGCAGAGCCGTAAAGATACCATTCAATGTGATACCAAGGCTGGCAAAAGCTCCGTATTTACTGCTATATGCCATGGCTGTAGAAGCTCCTACGGCATGAGAAGCAGCTCCCATAGACAGTCCTTGGGCTATCGGACTGTTGACATGTCCCAAGGATAAAGCCTTGAAACCAACCAGTGCACCAATAATACCAGTAATAACAACGACAGCAGCCGTGAGAGAAGGGATACCTCCGAGGCTCTGTGTGACCTCCATTGCGATAGGCGTTGTGACAGACTTACTAGCCATTGAAAGAATAATAACATCTGATGCACCACAGAGTTTCGCCACTGTTACAACACTGACGATACCTACTAAACAACCGACAAGTTGTGACAAGACGATTGGAAGCCACAGACGTTTGATGGCATCAAGCTGCAAATAGAGAGGAACACCCAATGCTACGACAGCTGGTTTGAGCCAAAAATCGATGAGTTGTGCATCTGTTTTATAGATTTCAAACGATACTCCAGTTATCTTCAGATAAATAATGATGAGCACAATGGCTATCAAGATGGGGTTGAGAAGCATCCATCCTGTACGGCGTTGCAGACGTTTTATAAAGAAAAACACCGCAAATGTCAATGCTGAGATTACGTATTGGTTGGAGAAGATGTCTCTTCCCTGCTCAAATAAGTCAATATCCATCATGATTTTGCCTCCTCTTCATCTGTCAAATCCTCACCTCTTAAGGCCTTTACCTTCTGTAATTCTTCCTCTTCTACCAAGGTATCAAACTCATCTAAAGTCTCCTTCATCTCCTTTACCTTCGCTGCATGCGCACGATGATGCAGCAAGTCAAGTGCTGTCAGCTGGCGTTCAAGCTTGATAATCATCTGGTGCATCTGTCCCGTAACAACCAAAACGAGTACCGTACTGACCACTGTTGCCATAAGAATGGGGAACCATTCACGCTGGATAACATCCAAATAAAGAATCAAAGCCACCCCAGGTGGTACAAAGAAGAAGCCCAGATTGGCTATGAGGAGCTGTGAAAGCTTCTCTATCCACGACAGTTTCACCCATCCCACCTTAAGGAAAAAGGTTAGAAACAGCATACCAATAATACTGGACGGCAGCTTTATTCCTGTCGCCCATACAACAAATTCTCCCAATGCCAAGCACCCGAAGATGACGAAAAATTGTATTGCCATGTAAAATAGTTCTTATTCTCAACGACCTTTCAGTGGTTAAAAGAATAGTTTCGACTGCAAAATCATCTGCAAAGTTATTGCTTTTTTATGATAAACTCACACCATTAAAACCCTTTTTTACACTTTAGGGGAATCCATAAGAAGACATTTATCAAGAATTTAGCAAGGATAACTGAAAAAAAATGAGTAAGTTTGCAGACACATAAACAGTATGTTACACACATAATGGCAGACACAACAAACAATATCTCTGATAAGAAACTCCGCCTTACAATAAGGATTTGTAAGGACAACATGGCGTTTTCAGTGGGTGATCCACAAGAGAATGGACAGCTCGTCTATGAGCCTTACCACATGAATGCTGGTATTTCAATAGCGGCTAACCTACGGGAAGCCTTTCATGTATCGGAGTTATTACAGAGTGGATACAAGCGTGTGCTGATTGAACTGGATGCTCCAGTGATGCTTGTGCCGACAGATGAGTATGCAGGGCAGGACGTCGAGGCACTTTATCATCATACTTATCACCAGAATGGGAGCGAGGAAATTCTTTCCAGTGTACTACCCGATCTGAATGCCGTTGCGGTCTTCTCCATCAATAAAGACTTGAAACTAGTTATTGATGATCACTTTCAGGACATACGCATCCAGCCTCTCATGCAATCAGTATGGACCCATTGCTACCGGCGTTCTTTCTCTGGAACACGGCGAAAGCTATATGCTTACTTCCATGAAAAGCAACTGGAGGTCTTTTGTTTCCAACAGAACCGTTTCCGATTCAGCAACTCTTTTGTTACGACACACGCTCATGACATACTCTATTATCTGCTTTACATCTGGAAACTGACGGGAATGGAGGCTGAGAAGGACGAGCTTTATCTCCTTGGAAGTATGCCTCATGAAGACTGGTTGACCACACAGATAAAGCAACATCTGCAGTATTGCAGGGTGATCAGCCCTGAAGCTGACTTCAATAATAATTCTATTGCAAAGCAAAAGAATATTCCTTACGACATGAAAGCAATCTATTTGGATTGATAAAGACAAGAAGAAATGAGAATCATCACAGGAAAATATAAAGGCAGACACTTTGATATTCCACGTACTTTCAAAGCTCGACCAACGACAGACTTCGCCAAAGAGAACATCTTTAACGTGATTAACGGGTACATTGATTGGGAGGATACAACGGCATTAGACCTCTTTTCGGGTACGGGGAGCATATCATTAGAGCTTCTTTCACGTGGTTGTAAGCAAGTGGTAAGCGTTGAAAAGGACCGAGACCACGCTCGTTTCATCAGCCAATGTATGGAGAAAATAGGTGCAGAAGAGCATATATTAATAAAAGGTGACGTATTCCGATTCCTCAAAAGCTGCCATCAGAAGTTCGATCTCATCTTTGCCGATCCGCCTTATGCCCTTCCAGAGCTTCCTACAATCCCTGATCTCATCTTCCAACACGACTTGTTGAAGGAAGATGGACTGCTTGTTTTCGAGCATGGCAAGCACAATGATTTCTCTTCTAACCCACATTTTATTGAACATAGAAGCTACGGTAGTGTGAACTTCTCATTGTTCAAATAAGACAACCGTCGGCTTCTTTACTCAAAAAGGGTCGACGGTTTTTCTTGAAAAGGTCGACCCTTTTGACGAAAAAGGTCGACCTTTTTATGTGAGAGAACTTACTACCCTTTCTTCTCTCATCAATATTCAAACAAGAAAAGGGTATAAAAAAGAGCCTTAAAGTAAAGGGCTCAACAGTCTTACTATCGACTCCCAGAGCCGCTGTAGGAATGGTCTATCAGTAAGACTCCTCACATCTTCCAATGCAATACTCTCACTCTGATCACGAAGGAAGATATCTTTTACCTCCTTAGCAATACTTTCATCATAGAAGAAAGCATTCGATTCAAAGGCGTTTTCAAAGCTACGGAAGTCCACATTCGTTGATCCTATTGTGGCTACAGTATCATCTGATACCAACAACTTTGAATGATTAAACCCTGCTTTATACAGGAAAACCTTCACACCAGCCTTGACTGTTTCCATCACATACGAACGTGAAGCCCACTCAACAATCTTTGTATCTGTCTTATAAGGTATCATCAAGCGCACATCAACTCCCGACAAAGCAGCCGTTCGCATAGCAAAGAGAATAGGATCAGTAGGCAAGAAATAAGGGGTTTCCATATATACATAATGCTTTGCACTACACAGTACGCTTACATAACCTTGCTCTATTTCAGGCCAAAGGCTCGTCGGACTGCTCGTAACAATCTGAGCCAGACAGTCGTTTTCCTCGGTTATTACCTCTGGATAATAGCTGCGGTCAGTTATCAAAGCCCTACATACGAAGAACCAATCCACCAAGAAAGCCCTTTGCAAACCATACACTGCCGCCCCCCTTATCTTCACATGTGTATCACGCCAAGCCTGCTTTCCTGTTCCTTTCACGTAGCGTTTCGCAATATTCATACCACCAATAAAGCCCACTTCACCATCAATGACGCAGATCTTACGGTGGTTTCGATAGTTCACCCTACTTGTCAGCACCGGAAAACGTACAGCCATGAAAGGGTGAGCCTCAATACCTTCAGCACGCATCTTGTCTATAAAACGCTCCTTCATACGCCATGAGCCCACGTCATCATAGATAATACGCACTTCAACTCCCTGTCGTGCCTTGTCTATAAGGGCGTCAGCGATGATGCGACCCAAGGGATCATTCTCAAATATAAACGTAATAAGATGGATGTGATGTTCTGCCTTTCCAATCTCCATCAACAAGGCTGGGAAGAACTCATAACCCGAGGTATAGATTTCCACCTTATTGTTTTTGAAAGGTAATGCCCAGTTCTGGTTCATGAAAAGACTGATAAGTGACCGATACTTATCAGGCAATTGCAAGCGTTTCTGCTCTGCAAACTCCAGCATAGAACGCTTTGTTAACTGGTCCATACTGTGCTGCCAGATCTTGCGTTCCTTACGTGTGTTCTGTCCAAAGAAGAAGTAAAGCACGATTCCAAGCATTGGTATAAACGTCAGCACCAGCATCCATGCCATCGTTTTGGCTGGCTGCCGGTTGTCCATCAGCACACGTATCATCGCTACAATGATGATAGTCGTGTAGAAGACGAGGGATATCCAATGGATGTAAATCATCTCTTTCCGTTCCTTCTCACTTATATAAGAATATCACTTCCTAATTTCTTAGCCAGCACGTTGCGCACGTCCTGCAGCTTCTTTATTTCCTCCATGATCTTCATCAGTTCTGCCATGTCCTTTGTTGTGCCCATCTGTGTCATCAGTTCCTTCAAATGATGGTCTATATAATCAAGTCGGAAATCCCCGATAAGATGCATCACCCGATCACGCAAGGTTGCCTCTGTCTCTTTCACCTGCAGACTCTCAGAGAGCTGGAACCTGTCAACACTTAGCTTTACAGCCACCGATGCAATGTTCATATCAGCATGCTGGGTAAAGTATTCCTCTGCCTTAAACCCTTCTTCACCGCTATGTTCAACTGCTTCATTCAGCATTTGAGTAAAGATTGGGTTTGAAAAACACAGATTATCAAGTCCAAGGTCATAAGCTATATACTGTGCTACAGTCAGATTAAACACCTGTCCTGTGGATTCATCCTTAGCATTTCGAATGATAATTTTATCTCCATCACGCACCACAGCCTGCATCAACATCTGCTCAACATGTGACACCATGTGGACAGGAGTGGACAGAGAAGAAGGCTTCTTCGTCTGTTCTTCCGCACGTTGTTGCTGCTGTTCACGCGTCTGTTGCTCTCGATTGCTATGAATATTACGGTTCATCTGCTCCATCAGTGTACGTTCTGGAACACCAGTTCTGTTGGAACACTCACGAATATACGTATCACGGAGTATGGGATCTTTAATGACTGAGATGCTTTGTACAATAGAACCCACGGCTTCCGACCGCTTAACAGGATCTGTAACACCTTGCAACAAGACATTAATCTTAAAGACTATGAAGTCCGTCTGGTTCTCTTCAATGTACTGCCTGAAGCTTTCTGCACTATGACTGCGTGCGAACTCATCCGGGTCTTTACCGTCTGGAAGCAACAGAACCTTTACGTTCATCCCTTCAGACAGTAGCATATCCGTTCCACGTAAGGCAGCATGTTTACCTGCTTCATCACCATCATAGAGCAAAACAATGTTTGATGTGAAGCGATGGAGCATACGAATCTGATAAACGGAGAGTGCTGTTCCACTGTTGGCAACGACATTCTCTATACCACACTGGTGCATAGAGATAACATCCGTATAACCTTCCACCATATAGACAAGGTCATGTTTGGCTATAGCTTTCTTGGCTTGGAAGATTCCATACAGCTCTCTTTCCTTGTGATAGATAACACTATCGGGAGAATTGACGTACTTCTGACTGACACCTTTCGTACGAGAATCCAGTAAACGACCACCGAAAGCGGTCACCTTTCCACTCACACCGATCCATGGGAACATCACTCTACCGTTGAATCGGTCAATCAATTCGCCATTCTCACGTTCAAAGCAGAGTCCAGTCTTCACCAAAAAGTCTCGCTGATAGCCGCTTTTTAAGGCTGCATCAGCAAAGCTATGACGTCCCGAAAGGCAGAAACCCAACTGGAACTTACGAATAATATCATCCCGGAAACCACGACTGCGAAAGTATTGCATTCCTATCGCCATACCATCAACATCGTTGTGGAGGATATTCTCAAAGTACTTTGCAGCCCATTCGTTGACCAAGAACATAGATTCTCGCTCACTTTCCTGCTGCTTCTCCTCCGTTGACAGTTCCCGTTCATGCACTTCTATATGGTATTTGTTCGCAAGCCACTTCAAAGCTTCGGGATAAGTCATCTGCTCATGTTCCATTATGAACTTCACAACATTCCCTGCTGCTCCACATGAAAAGCACTTGTAAACACCTTTCACCGGACTAACAGAGAATGAAGGTGTACGGTCATCGTGAAAAGGACACAAGCCTTTATAGCTTGTTCCAGCCTTACGCAAAGAGACGAAATCGCTGACAACATCAACGATATTCGCCGCATCTAAAATCCTATCTACTGTTGGTCTGTCAATCATTGTGCTACAAAGATAGCATAAACAACGGATATGGCAAAACAAGAACAGGAAAAAGATAAGGGCGAAAGGATACGAACAACAAGGAGAAAGTTGTCAAATAAGGAATCATCATTATGTAGCAAAGGATTTAAATAGACTTACGTTATCATATAAGGTGAGATGAATTAGGAATAATGAAATAATCTTACAGTTTAAAGAACACAGAAAACTCTCAAACAAGAGAAAACCATCTTTTTCTCCATTTGTAACTTATACGTTATCAGACAGTTACAGATGGGCTTGCAAAAGGGCGTCTTTTACGTTGCAAAAGGGCACCTTTTACACATCAAAAGGGCATCTTTTACCACGCAAAAGGGCATCTTTTAGAATGCAAAAGACGCCCTTTTAAAATTCAAAAAGGAATTCATTTTACAAAAAAGAGCACCTAAACCTTTATCACATCGTTAAACAACAGCTTCTTTTTCTTATGTGTCTTATCCTGTATTCACATGTACAACGTGGTATTTTCTCCCATTATCAGCTGTAGAGTTCCTTAGCATATAAGCATCAATACCTCATTCATAAAACATTCCAGAACAATGAAGCGACGGGCTATTGGGTGGGACGTTTTTGTTTGTTTTATTTGTTCATGTTGCAAAAAAACAGTACTTTTGCCACCAATCACGTGACAGAAATTTCTAAATAACACATTATTATATTTATGAGTTTGAACATTGTTGTACTTGCCAAGCAGGTACCTGACACAAGAAACGTGGGAAAAGATGCCATGACAGCCGAGGGAACGGTGAACCGTGCTGCGCTGCCTGCTATCTTTAATCCCGAAGACCTAAACGCTTTGGAGCAGGCTCTGAGACTGAAAGAGCAGAATCCTGGCTCCACCGTAGGAATACTTACCATGGGACCTCCACGTGCTGGAGAGATCATTCGACAAGGACTTTATCGCGGTGCAGACACTGGTTGGTTGCTGACTGACCGTAAGTTTGCAGGTGCTGATACGCTCGCTACTTCTTATGCATTGGCTACTGCCGTGAAGAAGATCGGCAATGTGGATATTATCATTGGTGGTCGACAGGCTATTGATGGTGATACGGCACAGGTAGGACCACAGGTTGCACAGAAATTAGGGTTAAATCAGGTAACATACGCTGAAGAGATTCTGAAGATTGAGGACGGTAAGGCTACTATCCGTCGGCATATTGATGGTGGTGTTGAGACCGTTGTCGCTCCACTTCCAGTACTTATCACCGTAAATGGTACTGCTGCTCCAGCGCGTCCTTGCAATGCTAAGCTCGTAATGAAGTACAAGTACGCTACTTGTCCTATGGAACGTAAAGGCGATGAACCATGGTCGAACCTCTATGAGGGACGTCCTTACCTTACATTGAACCAATGGTCAGTTGCCGATGTGGATGGTGACGAGGTTCAATGTGGTCTATCTGGTTCACCAACCAAGGTTAAATCAGTTCAGAACATAGTCTTCCAAGCCAAAGAGAGCAAGACACTCACAGGCTCAGATGAGGATGTAGAAGGACTTGTAAAAGAACTGTTAGGAGAGAAGATTATTGGTTAAAAGCCGCTCCCCCAACTCTTCTCTGCATAGAGAGGAAGGATAAAATGTTCTGTTAACGATTAACAAACATCATGGGAAGGCATCATATTAAAAAATAAATCCCCCAACAAGTGAGCATATCACACCGCTCTCCATGCGGAGAAGGGATGGGGGTGAAACCTATGAATAACGTATTTGTATATTGCGAAATAGAAGGAGCCACCGTACAGGAGGTTTCACAAGAGCTGCTGACCAAGGGTCGTAAGCTCGCTAATGAGCTGGGTGTGGAACTCCATGCCATCGCTGCCGGTACTGGCATTAAGGGTAAGGTGGAAGATCAGATCCTACCTTACGGCGTTGACAAGCTCTTCGTTTTTGACGGTGAGGGACTCTTCCCTTACACCTCAGCACCTCACACAGACATCTTAGTGAACCTCTTCAAAGAGGAAAAGCCACAGATTTGTCTCATGGGTGCTACGGTTATCGGTCGTGATCTCGGCCCTCGTGTATCATCATCTCTGACCAGTGGTCTGACTGCTGATTGTACTCAACTTGAGATTGGAGACTATGATGACAAGAAAGCAGGCAAACATTATGAGAATCTTCTCTATCAGATTCGTCCTGCTTTCGGTGGTAACATTGTTGCAACAATCGTCAATCCAGACCATCGTCCACAGATGGCTACAGTTCGTTCGGGCGTGATGCAGAAAGCAATCTATGATGGTAAAGCCAAAGAAGAGGTTGTTTATCCTGATGTAACGAAGTATGTTCCAGAGATTGATTATGTGGTAAAGGTCATCGATCGCCACGTTGAAGCAGCACAGAACAACCTGAAAGGTGCACCAATCGTTGTTGCTGGAGGTTACGGTGTTGGTTCAAAAGAAGGGTTCGACTTGCTCTTCAAGCTCGCAAAGGAGCTTCACGGAGAAGTAGGAGCCAGCCGTGCTGCTGTTGATGCAGGCTGGGTTGACCATGATCGTCAGATTGGTCAGACAGGTGTTACAGTACATCCTAAGGTATACATAGCCTGTGGTATCTCTGGTCAGATACAACATATAGCAGGTATGCAGGACAGTGGTATCATCATTTCTATCAACAATGACCCTGATGCACCTATCAATGCCATTGCCGATTACGTCATCAATGGCACTGTAGAGGAAGTAGTTCCAAAGCTGATAAAGTATTATAAGCAAAACAGTAAGTAAAGAAAATGGCAAATTATTATACTGACCACCCAGAAATTGCGTTCCACTTGGAGCATCCATTGATGAAACGCATCGTAGAATTAAAGGAAAGAAACTACGCTGATGCAAAGCAATATGACGATGCACCAGTAAACTATGAGGATGCTATAGAGAACTACAAGCGTATCCTTGACATAGCAGGTGACATAACAGCAAACATCATTGCACCAAACTCTGAGGCTGTTGACCAGGAAGGACCACACCTCATTGATAACCGTATGCACTATGCAAGCAAGACATTAGAGAACATTGAGGCTACACGTCAGGCTGGATTATGGGGTATTTCAATGCCTCGCCGTTATGGTGGACTGAATCTTCCGAACGTTGTTTTCTCTATGTTATCTGAACTTATTGCCGCTGCTGATGCTGGCTTCCAGAACATATGGTCACTACAATCATGTATTGACACACTCTATGAGTTCGGTAATGAGGAACAAAGACAGAAGTATATCCCACGTATCTGTGCCGGTGAGACGATGTCAATGGACCTTACTGAGCCTGATGCAGGTTCCGATCTCCAACGTGTTATGCTAAAAGCTACCTTCGATGAGAAGGAGAACTGCTGGCGACTGAACGGTGTGAAGCGTTTCATTACCAATGGAGACTCTGACATCCACCTCGTCCTTGCACGTTCAGAAGAGGGTACACGTGATGGGCGTGGATTATCAATGTTTATCTATGACAAGCGAAACGGAGGTGTTGACGTACGTCATATAGAGAATAAACTTGGTATACATGGTTCTCCAACCTGCGAACTTGTATACAAGAACGCAAAGGCTGAACTGTGTGGTAACACCCGTATGGGTCTTATCAAGTACGTCATGGCATTGATGAACGGTGCTCGTTTGGGTATCGCTGCCCAGTCAGTAGGTGTTGAGCAAGAAGCATACAACGAGGGATTGGCTTACGCTAAGGAGCGTGCACAGTTCGGAAAGAAGATCATTACCTTCCCTGCTGTCTATGATATGCTCTCTCGTATGAAGGCAAAACTTGATGCTGGTAGGTCACTTCTGTATCAGACAGCACGCTATGTAGACCTCTACAAGGCATTGGAAGATATCTCTCGTGACCAGAAGCTGACGCCAGAGGAACGCCAGGAGATGAAGAAGTACACCCGATTGGCTGATGCTTTCACACCACTTGCCAAGGGTATCAACTCTGAATATGCCAACCAGACTGCTTACGATGCTATCTCTATTCACGGCGGTTCAGGCTTTATCATGGAGTATAAGAGCCAGCGTTTGTTCCGCGATGCACGTATATTCTCTATCTATGAGGGTACTACACAGCTGCAAGTTGTTGCTGCAATACGCTACATTACCAACGGGACTTACCTTTCAATCATGAAGGAGATGCTCGAAGGTGAACTTGCTTGTGACTGTATGAAGGGGCTGCGTGACCGTGTTGCACGTCTTGTTCAACTCTACGAAGAGTCTGTTGAGAAGGTAAATGCAGAAGAGAATCAGGATGTTCACGACTTCCTTGCACGCCGTCTTTATAATATGACTGCTGACATCATTGGCTCTCTTCTCCTCATTGAAGACGCAGCAAAGGCACCAGAACTCTTCAAGAAGTCAGCCAATGTGTTCGTTCGTATGGCTGAGGAAGAGGTAACAGGTAGCGCTGCTTACATCAAGGACTTCACTCCAGAGGACCTCGATAACTTCAAAGCTGTAGATGATGAACCTGTTGAAGCGTAAGGAATAATACGCAAGATATTGACAAGGGAGGATGTGTGTTGATAGGTTACAGCACATTCTCCCTTTCTTCCTTTGAATAACTAAACAACACTATGACCCAAGAGGAATATAACCAATTAGATTACGACTACGCCCACTGTGCTGGTGCTAACTGCCAGAAAGCAGGTCAATGCCTGCATCATACGGTCTATACCATGCTCCAGACGAACAAACACGACTATTATACAGTAGTAAATCCGAATGTAACTACAGGCAAACAGCCCTGCCCTATCTATGAAGCTGACCGCAAAGAACGCTTTGCATGGGGTATTTCCCGCATCTATGATAACGTGCGAGTCAGCGACCTTCGCGGTGTAAAAATCAATGTTATGTCGTGCTTCGGTGCTTCTGTATACTACAAAGTAAAGCAACTGAAGCGTGCAATAACTGAAGAAGAGCAACAAGATATTCGATCAGCATTCACGGAAATGGGGTACGATGGCAATGCCATTGAGTTCGATCGGTATGAAGAACAATACCCTGCTGTCATGCGAATAGCAAAGTACTAACATCTATAAACATATATAAACCTATAAAGAGTATAGAAGAGAACTATCCATAAAGATTATGAATAAGTCAACTTTAAACACTGTCAATCGGGTTACAGCAAACAAGATAAAGTCAACCCTAATGCTGTTTCTTCTTATCCTGGTCCCGATGTGTGGTCGTGCCTGCGCGACCGACACGCTTTCTGCTGTATGCAACGACAGTCTGCTGACCGAACAAGACTCCATTATACCATCTAAACTCCAGACAAAGATGGACAACATCGGGCAGAAACGCCTGTTCCAAGCCACCTATCTGGGACTTCCACTGATTGCCAGTGGACTACTTGAGAAGCACTTCGATGATAAGTTCAGACGCCTACGAAACGGTGTTATGCCTGAGTTTGACTATAGATTAGACAATTACACACAGATGGCACCAGCGGCTATCTTACTCGGATTGAAGGCTGCAGGAGTACCAAGCAGGTCATCATGGGGAAGGATGTTGGTGAGCGATGCCATCTCCATAGCCCTGTTGACAGGAGTGGTACAGGGACTTAAGCACACTACTGATGTGACCCGACCCGATGGAACCAACAACCAAAGCTTCCCTTCAGGGCATACTGCAACAGCTTTTATGACGGCAACGATGCTCTCAAAGGAGTACGGGCACATCTCTCCATGGGTGAGTGTTGGTGCCTATTCCGTAGCAACAGCAACAGGACTGATGCGTATGGCAAACAATAAACACTGGCTGAGTGATGTCATGGTAGGAGCAGGAATAGGTATTCTGTCAACTGAATTCGGATATTGGATAGCCGACGCTTTCATGAAAGACAAGGGCTTGAACATCCGAGAACTGCAAGAAGAGGAACGACTGGGACGTAACAATCCGTCATTCTTAGGACTCTATATGGGCTTTAATGTCCCTCTAAGCAAGTTCCATACAGATGGAGGAACGACTTATCAAGCGGCAATGGGCACTGTACTTGGTGTAGAAGGAGCCTACTTCTTCAATCGGAATCTCGGCTTTGGAGGGCGTACAACATTCTCCAACATACAGCTTATTGTGAATGATACAGCATCACCTGACAATACAGTTAACTTCTATACCTTCTGTCTCGGACCTTATTTCTCGCTTCCTCTTACGCTTCGCTGGACGGTTGACACGAAGCTATTGGCAACAATAACCCAATATAACATGACGAAGATTGAGAATAATTACGTTCAATGTAATACTGGATGGGGCATTGGGACAGGCTTTAGTATCAACTATCGTGTGAAGAAACACTTCGGATTCGGACTGTTTTCCGATTACAACATACAGCCAGCACACAGTCAGAACTGCAGAGCGTATGTGCATACACTCACACTTGGAACCAAAGCTACCATAAGATTCTAAGCCATTATAGGGTAAAGTCCTTATCTCAACAAGGTCATTTCTTCTTCTCGAAACGTTTATCCAGCCCGTTAGACTCGCGGGTCTAACCCGTTGTATACGTTAGTCCGCCCCATTATCAACGTTTATCTATCCCTTTGGACACGTTTGTCCAGCCCTTTGGACACGTTTGTCCAATTAGTTGGACACGTCTGTCTAATTAGTTGGACACGTCTGTCCAATTAGCTGGACACGCCTGTCCAATATCCTTTTATAAGAAGGAATCCTCGGTAAATCATTAGTTTTCTCCTTCCGAACCACAGTATATAATGATTTACAACAGGGATTTTACAGGACTATTCTCCTATACAAAGCCTCATCAGACCTTACCAACACCATCGCACAACACGCTCAAAAGCGAAATAAACACAGCACAACATGGTCATATACGAAAATATCCCTATCTTTGCAACAAATACTAACAAAGAAAAGAATATGAAGATATATCTTAAAGCAAGCTTGTTGTTAATGGGCTTTCTGTTCACCCAAACAACAATTGCATCGGCTCAATGCCCCATAAAAGAGCAGATAATGAACGGTGGAGAAGATGATAACAAGCAAGAACAAGCAAAGCCTGCCGACCCAACAACACGCACGCTGATCATCTTCTACGACAAGGCAAAGGGCAATAAACCACTGCTGAAAGCTATCAAGCAGAACAACTGCACCCTCACCTACAAATACAAGGAGTTCAACGGAGTAGCCATCAAGGTTCGGGATGGCTGGGACATAGATAAAGCCATTGCCTACTTCAAAGGCGTCAAGGGTGTTCTGAGCGTAGGGAAAAACGGCGTCATGCAGCTGCAATAGCACTATCACACACAGAAACAAGACAAAAGGTCAGGTTAAAACGCACACACGTTATAACCTGACCTTTACTTATTACACGGAGCACACACTACCTCACCGCTTCTTCTTCGGATTAATATTAAACTTCCAGGCAAGCGTAAGCATGAGATAACGCGGTATGGAGTTGCGCCAAGTCTCTACTCTCCCCTGCTCATTGACGGCATAACGTATGCTGTTGAGTTGATGAAGGAGATCAAAGGCTTGTAGTTTGGTCAGTAATCTCCCCGAGAAGAAAGCTCGAGAAAGCTGCGCATTCCATATCCAATCCGTCGTATTGAGTTCAGACTGTTGATAACCACACCGCGCAAACATCGTCACATCCGTTGTCAGACGGAACTCCCAAGGTAGAGTCAACGTCGTATTGAACCCTACGTTATAGTCTGTTGCATGAATATCAGCAAAGTCTTCACGCTTACTACTGATTGAATAGTACTTCCAAGCACCATGCAACGAGAAGGAATAACCCTCAATAGGCTGGTAATCCACCCTAAGCTCGTCGCCAAGTATCATGTTCCTTACCACGCTTCGTTCGCTAACCAAGCTACCAACAAAGGTTGCCATATCGACAGAATGTCTGTACTCAGCTGTCAACTGATTGTCAACGGTGAACTTCTGTGCCTTGTCCAATGCCCGTGTAAAGCCTATACTGCCATCCACATTCCAGTTTCCATTCACACTGACAGGGCGGATACGTGACAAGGAATTGGCCTTATCATAGACCAGACTGTAAGCAACGGCATTGTCTGTCTGATGATATCCTGCCCGAATATTTATCGCTTGCTGATGTGTACTATGGAAAAAGGCACCACCTTCAACATAGTATTTATGGATATTCCTCAACCCAGCATTACCCTCACGTACATACAAAGGAGTGCTGTCATCCATGTAATTGACCAATAACGTCATCTCTGGGAACTCCGATTTCACGCCCATCTGTATGTTCCATGCCTCGGGATTCTCTATTCTCAACGTTGGTTCAAAGAACAGATTACGACGAGAAACTCCATAATTGCCTGCCCTTTCATAACTCAACGATGAACTTAAGAGACGTACCGGGAGTTCTAGCGTAAGGTTTGCACCGAACAATTTGCTCTTTCGAGCATCATACCTCAACATCACTTTATGTTCATTCCGATGCTCACGATAGAAGAATGTGTTGCCATTATCCAATGCACTTGCTATTGAAAGGGCAGAAGATGGCAAGAGATCATCCAACTTGTAAGGACCAGAGCCCAACCTATCCAATCGATAAAGCAGATTGTCGGACTTATTAAACAGATAAGAATAAGAATATCCTAACATCACATTCCGTGTATGGAAGCCAAAAGTATAGTCAGCTCCTGCATCCAATCTAAGGTTCTGATTGGGTGCATTCAGATAGCGTACACGCAAATCATGTGGCAGACCAGCTGTCGGATATTGCACATCCGATGAGGTTAAGGTGTATTGTTTGTTACGGTTATAAGTCAGATTGACGTTCCACCCGATGTTATCCGCAATGACTTTCAAACCATTATTACTACGGAATGAGAAGTTGAAGTCCTTTGTCTGGAAACTGTTATCCTCCATCAGCTGACTCAGAATGGAGTTTTTGACAGAGTCTTTCTGCGCTTCTGTGCCCCATCCAGTTCTCTTCATATAGTTTACATTGAGGAAATTGCTTGAGAATCCACCCTTCTTATACAGTATCAACCTATTGCGTGAGGACCAGTTATCACGACTGCTCTGCTGCAGGGACACCGCCTTTCGGAAAACATCTCCACCGGGAAGATAAGTCTGCGTATTTGTCTTGGTTATGATATCTGCACTGTTATGTTCCCAATCCACACTGCTTTCGAACCACTCATTATAACCATTCAAGAAACGAATATACGACAATCCTGCAATCTTCGTAGCCAATAACCCATCGGGCATATCCTCCGGCGACCATTGTCCATCGAGTTTTGCTCGCTGATTATCATTCAGATTGTTCATATTAAAGTAAGTTCCAATGCGCTCGCGATCGGAGAACTTCATCAATAAACCACGCGAAGTATAACGGTGTTGAGTACCAATGCCCGCCTCAAGGTTACCCATATAACCAGTAGAATATTCCTTTTTCAGTCTGACATCCATGGTATAAGCCTTGTCACCCATGTCCTGTCCCATCATTTCAGACACGTGTCCAGCCTTATCGAACACCTTTATCTTACTCACAGAATAGGCAGGAAGATTCTCTAAAGCAACCTTTGGACTACCTGAGAAGAAGTCATGACCATTGACCAGAAGGTTCTCAACGTACTTCCCATTGACATATATCTTTCCGCCTTTTGTCAGTTTCGCACCCGGAAGACGTGCTACCAGAGCATCCAACATACTCCCTTCTGCCAGGTTAAACGCATTGGCGTTATAAACAATGGTGTCGCCTCTCATCACCATCTTTATCTTCGTTGACGTTACCGTCACCTCATTGAGCTCGTGAAGCTGATGCATATACATCTTATCTACTGATATATGATCCTCGCGAGTGTTCCTCAATTCACACCTTCTGTAGCAGTCTTCATAACCATCCAGCACAGCCCTAACTATGTAATGGCCTTTCTCCGTCACTCCACGAAACTCATACCAACCCACTGTGCCGCCCGTTCCATCAGGGAGATCTACCACTTCAGCCGTCGTTGTGTCAATAACAGCACTGTCATTCGTCATCAGAAAGATCTTTGCTGCCAATCCTTCACCCGTAAAACTATCAACTATCGTTCCTCGAACTGAGTGTAAACGGTTCTGCGCATGCAGGGATAACGCAAAAAACAAAAGGGAAAAACAGGTTAGAATGTGTAGAAATCGGAGTTTAATCATACTATAAGTTATATCTGTTTAGGTATTATCTTCGTGTGAATAGAGAGCTTAGTACTTCTAAACACGCCACAAAATTAGTATAAAAGTTTCTATATTGCAAGCCCCCCCCACTATCTATTACGATTTAACACTTTTTATTTACCAAACCGATTAATTGATGTTTTTCGGCTTATTTAGTAAAGATTGAAGACTCAATT
>ERZ773024.122-NODE-122-length-27709-cov-3.732769_pt1 | contig 27709 bp, 27 predicted proteins | sample MGYA00511667_ERZ773024 | MGnify/ENA primary metagenome ERZ773024 (study PRJEB29015, sample SAMEA2738117) | human oral metagenome | biome: human oral; feature: human-associated habitat; material: saliva | place: China | collected 2258 ... | reverse complement strand
GCCTAGACGATGGGTTCTTAAGGCTTTGTGACTCGTCGATAATGACCGTTGGAAACGGCCAGATCGGGGTTGGAATCTTTTTACGATCATGGGGGTCAAAAGGCGGAAGCCATCGCACAAGATCATAGGCCAGCTCTTTGTTAATGAGCCATAGGGTTGGGGGTGTTGCTGGGTCTAGAACCTCGGCGTAACGAGCCAAGCGTTGTTTACGGGAGAGCTGACGGTCGTTTTCATCGACGATCAACGAGCGCGCCCTGACAGGAACATCCCACTTTTCGATCTCGGAAATCCACGACAATCTTGCAATCTTGATCGGTGCAATGATCAGCGTGTGACCACGCGGTCCAATCTGGGTGAGCGCATGGAGCGTTGCGAGGGACTTGCCACCTGACATATCCAGAAAGACGCCAGCATAGGGCCTCGTCTGTATGAATTGAGAGGCAGCGGCTTGCTGATCCATGAGAGTGGGGAAAGCCATGCTAGGTCTGTCCTTTCTGATAATCGATGGTTATTGGTAACGTCATTCATCCTTAATTTTGCATCCGAGGGGTTTAATGACAGAGATGATGTCGCTGCCCATATGCTCAAGGACGGAGAGTACGTCGTAGGGTCTGTTGTTGTGGGTGACTTTGTACTTTAGACACGCTTTGTTCATTTCACGCAAAACATCAACGAGCATGATCGAAAGCGGGAACGTCAAGTTATCTTCGTTCCAGATCATAGGGATGGTCTTTAAGATAAAGCCGTTGCTGGCAAGGAACTCACGATCTTCACCGTTTAAACGAACGGTGGCTCGGATCAGAGCTTCGCGGAAATCAGCGATCTCATCCCCGGGAAGTACGTCTTCACCTTCGAACCAGAGCCTCAAGAAGGTATCGCTTCTCTGATCGTGCTCATCAAGGATGTAGTGAGTATGGGGATCATGGTTGGTATCGATGAGGTAGGTGACTGTATTCTTCATATTTTGCATGATTTCTCCTTATTTGACATTGATGAGTGGTGTGTTAATATGAGTGTTATTGAGATTAACCATCTCACTCTTTCTAACGGGTTTTATTCATTCTCGGTAGTGGGAGCTGGGTTGGTCGGTTTCTTTCCTTTCTGATATCACCCCGGCGTACCTGCGGAGAGCGCCGGGGTGATATTTTTTGGATCGCCTGTTTGCATCACTTTCGAGGACGTCTCAGCTCTCGTTTCTCCTGTTTGGTCAGCGAATTGTTGTGACGAACATACATCTTCGCGGCGTGGTGAAGAGCTGTGCATGTCCACATCCACTCAGGAGAGATGTTCAAAGGCGGCTGATCTTCGGGGTGAACAATTGTCGAACCTTGGACGGCCATGTCTCCGATAACAAAGAACATGTCCAACAGTTGTGTGAACGGTGGCTGTTCTCTGTCTGGAGAAACCGTGTGTGCAATTTGGGTCAACATCTCTTTGATGGTGGGTTCCCGCATGTTATCAGGGACGTTAAGAAGTATCCATCGCATCACGGCTGGCCTGATATCGAGAAGGAACTGTTTCATGTTCCATCGGTAGATCAGTGCAAACTTTTCGCGCTCAGACATATCAAGGAACTGCGCGCATTCACTGTAGGAAACCTTCGGCTGGATCAGGACGCTGTTCATGATGTCTACGGCTTGCGATTGAAAAGTCACTGTCTGGATGCGGTCGCCATACACAGTGACGGACGTTGGCGCAAGGTGACATTCAAACGCAAAGTTCGCCTGGCCAAGAGGGTCATTCGGCCAAAAGAACGAGAGGTTCTTATGATCTTGGTCGATGGTTGTTGCGAACATGCTGTACCGGGATAAGCGCTTTTTACGGCTGATCACGTCTTGGTATGACAGCGGGCCACGTGTCTGCATATGCGTGTCCGATCAGTCAGTGCGAAATCGTCTTGATGCGATCGGGCCTAAAGCCCGTCCAGAACGTGTAGTCGCAATAGCGCGGCTCAGGGTCATCGTCGGAAACGGCGCTGACGCGAGCCATGACGACAGGTGCAGCCTGAGCTTCGAGAACGGTTGTGCAAAACTCGTACGGAGTCTTGTAGCCCTGGTCGGTGAGTCGGATTGACATGTCTTCAATGTTCACCTCGTGGAACGAGATGCCGCCGCGCGCAAGCAGTCGCTTGGTTTGATCGCATTGCACGCAATTGGACTTAGAAAAGACGATTACATCGTGATCAATGATTGATTCATGAGTTGTTTCGGTAGTCATATAAAAACCTCACATTTGATTGTATGTAGATAGTTCTTGGATAATAGCGTCTACATCTTCTCTGGTATGAGCGACGTAGACGTGTGCTCCGGCGCGGCGCATCATTGTGATGACTCTGATTTGTTGACGACGCACGGAACCGACGTCGCTTTTTGTTTCGACAAAACAGGTTCTCGCTGGGGTGACGATGATCTGATCGGGAACCCCTCGCATACCGGGGGAAGTGAACTTTGCGGTCCACCACCCCCGGCGTCGACATTCGTCGACGAGGTAGCCCTCAACGTAGTGCTCAGGGCGTCCCATTGGCGATTACTTCCTGTTTATGGGCGGTGTGCCAACGGATGCGAGCACGGTCAGATGGCAGAGGATTAGACATCGCTCCGCACGAACACATGGCTCGTCCGGTAATGGTTGTCTGGTCGTCTGGTCCGACCTCGGGGTAGATCCGATCTGCCCACTTGGTGAAAGGCTTCCCTTCTGCGATGAGGGTGTGACCCTTCACGCGCATCTGTTTGTGGGCGGTCATGAGTCGCTCCTTTCTGTGTTGTCCGATTCTTGTGTATCGGTATCGCTGGTCTCAGCTTCTGGAATCTTGTTCATCCAATTTGATTCGAAGGATTGGGCGAACATCTGCGCGTAAGTCTTAAGATCGAGTTGATCAATGAGAGCGCGGCGTTGATCCTCGCTCAGACACATGAGATCGTGGTTGATGATCAGCATGTGCCAGGTTGGTTCGATACCCGTGATCTTACGCGTAGTAATGTCTTGATCCGATGGAGCTAACTGAATGCCCTGACGGTGAGCCGTCATAGCATCAGGTGCATAGCCGTTTGCGATCATGATTGCATTAGCTACTGCATCGGTGCGCACGACAGATGCGTCGCCTCGCTTCTGGCGAGATTCAGCCGTTGTCGCGCTGACCTTCCATGCTCCTGCCGCTCCCAAGGAGACAGCGCCGGGTGTACCAGGTTTCACCACGAACACTCGGTTGTAGTGCTGGAGCGCCCTAGGATTCCTTATAGCCTGCGCACTGTCATCAGTTCCCTCGGGGATCGGATCACAGGCGTAGTGGAACGTGAGCATACTCGGAGAGGCTGCAATCACGTTTTGGAACAAGAGTAGGGCTTCCACCGAGTCCTTTTGATGCGCAATTGCCTTCATGATCTCGTAGGCCACAGATGGATCAACCGGGCGGTTAATCGCATCGGGGTCGGATACTGCGATCGAACGCAAGTACACAGCCATGGCTCGGTCAAGAGCAGCTGGATGTGCCAGGGAGTTCGTCGGAGACGGCTTGCGCCAGCACGCCAGTGAGGATCCCGATGCACTGAGAATCTTTGCATCCTGGGGTCGAACGCTGCCGTCTGTCTGCGCGGGTGGCAGGGACAATTCGATTCGGTTATTCGAGTCTTTTGAGACGAGAAGAAGCTCTTCGGGTTCGATCAAGACGTGGATGCGCTGAGATTGCTCATCGAGAACGCGATTGTTCGTTTCCAGATCAATGTCTGCCGAGTATAAACCATCGGTGTTCGTCGAGATGATGCGCGCACCCTCAAGGGTTTGAGCCTGTCCGATCATCCACGAGAACAACTGTCCGATTAATCGCATAGAGATGATCATGTTGTTCATGCGGATGGGAGAACCTTCGAACTCGGTATCACCTGCGCCCGAAGCGCTGTTGAGCAAGAGTTTGACGCCGCTTCGCTTGGACGCGAACATCTCTCGTTCCTCAGCCGTGATCGAGGGATCCTTCATCAACCGACCGAAACGTTCCTTGTCCTGGTAGAGCTTGCCGTAGCGGTCTTCGCCCAGGGCTTCGTTGTAGAACGCGGACAAGTTGGTGAGCAACAGCGGGTAGTACGACGAGAAGTCCTCGTGAACAGCCGTGGCGATCGATGTCATTGCATAGGCGGGATCGAGTTTATTTGACCCATCGCTACGCATGACGAAGAGATCCTTATTGCGTACAGGTTTGAAGAACGCGCCTCGCTCAGGATTGGGCGAAGACTTCGTCATCAAGACCTGCTGCCATGGGATCACCTGATCGTTCGGCAGGGTGACGCGAATCTGCTTGCGGATCGCCAAAGCCTGCTCAGGCTCGGGTAGATCGCGAACTTGGAGTGTATCAATGAGGGTGTCAATGAGATCTTGCAGCGCACGAGCCTCAGCATTGTGGTCCTCGAAAAGGGCCAGATTTGCTTCGGCTCCGTGAATCCCGCCTGTCGAAAAGGTTGCGAAACACGATGTCGGTGTTCCGTCTTTTCTAAAGTACGGGATATTCGTCGGTCGCTTCGGAATGTCACTGAGCTTGTATGCGGTGATGACTCCATCATTGTCAACGCTGTTGCATTCTGGGTCGAAACTGTAGTCGGATGCATATGCGTCCGATCCGTTAAAGTTCTTCCCACGAATGCTTGCGTAATAGGCGTATGCCTCGTCGAAAGCTGCGCGAGCCTTGGCGTCTTCAATACTTTCGTAGAAGAAGGTTTTCGCCAGTTCGAGAACATCGAACTGCTCAATACCCAGTTCTTGTGCTCGCTGCTTCGAGGGGTACATGAAGGACACGGTTTTGATGTCCTTCAATCGCTCATACGGAGCAAGAACACGCGCAACGAACTTCGCCGACGTTGAATCAGGGGTGAGCCTGTCGTATCGCACACGGCTGGGTTGGCAGTCTGGCTTCGACTTGGAGCCTCGAACTGCGTCGTACACAGTCTCGGGGTAATCGACCATCAAGGCGTGCTTGAGGTCGAATCCGCCCGAGTAGGTCGGATGATCAGCCAGGTGAGCAAGGTTGACAACATCGCTGACGTTGTATGCGATGAGTTCAATCAGATCATCCATCGTTTCGATGGTGGTTTTGTTGCTCAGTCGATCAGATTCGAGAATCTGAAATCCCAGCATTCCAAGCAAACGTTTGAGACCGACGCGTTGCTGCTTCTCGTTGAAGCGTGCGATATCGAGATGGCGACCCGATTGGATCATGGCCTGCCTAATGAGATACGCCGATCCCTTGCTACCCTTACCTTTGGAAACGCTTGTTGACCTCAGATACGAGGGCATTTGACGAATGTAATCATCGGCAAACAGCATGTCGTTGTGCCTGCGAATCTCAGCGGCTGTCACAGGAATAGTCGAGCGCTCAAAAGCGAGTTTGCAGGTGTTTAACAAACCCTCACTGATACGACGCTTTTCCTCGTCTGTCGATGCCAACATAGCAAGCTCACGAGCTTTGCGGATGGGGTCTTGCGTTCGTTCCATCACGCTTGCTAAGTAGATGCTTAGCATAGTCGTATCGTAGTTTGCCGAGTTGTACCCGCACAGGAACGGGTGGACCTCGGGGTCGTACTGTGGGTCTGTATCACATACAGGGCGATACATAGACAGGTACGTACTGCGAGACGCGGGGTCGCTTACAGGGGATGCATCGCTGAGTCCAAAGGTGCGGGCCAAGAGGTGGTTCGCTTCCCATGTGCTCAGGTTATGCAACCGGAGCATGGGAATTTCACCAGGCTTCCACAGCTTCGCCCACGCTGGGTTCCGCTTTGCGATAGCAGAAAGCACAGCTTTGTGGTTAAGGGTGTGCTGACGGAGTTCGTCACCAACAGGGGTCCCTCGATCAACGAGATAGAACACGTCAAGAGCGCGGGTTTCTCGGTCGAAAAGAGCGATAGTGAAAACGTTGGCTAATGACTCAATATCCCAGAATTGGAAGCGAGCGCGTTTGTAGGTAGTCCGCTTCATGGAAGCTGCCTCCTTTCGTTCAAGTGTTAGAAAAGCGTGAGCTGGCGTTGCGTGGGCCGATAATTGTCGATGTACTCTTCCACGGCACTTTCAGGGCTATCAGCGTAGATACCACAGAGGGTGTCGTAATCCGGGTGGTCGGGTGAGACAACCCAGACGTCACCGCGTGCCCAGGTCTCAAAGGTGTCGATGTGACCCATAGCGGAGCCGTAACCGTCTTTGACAGCGGCAATAACGGTGAACCAGCTGGATTGGCTGGTGTGACACGTTGTCATCACAACGTCGTACGGAAGTTGACGCTCGGCGAGATCGCAGAGGTAGTCTTCCCACCAGGCAAGAGAGATATCGCCCGGTTCAATACCGTCTCGCTCCATCGCGCGAAGAAGGTCATCAATCACCGGGTTATCGTCATAGTCATTGATGTTGTCTGTTTGTGTATGTCGATCCGCATCGATGACAACCAACGCGGCTTCTTCATGGGTGAGCCATGAGCGCGGGTCTTCTGCATCGATGTCTTGGTAAACGGTGTATTCTACGCCGTCACCATCGGTGTAGACGTCATCGAGACGAATGTAACCTGATTGCTGGGTATGAGTAAGAGTCATGGTGGAAACCTTTCTGGATACGTGGGTGTGTGATAGGGGAGCGACCCCTGCTCGGTGGATGAGACAGGGGTCGCATCGCGAAGTGATGATCATGCGGACAACATGGCATGGGTTGATTCATCGTCTTCATCGATCTCGCTTAGAAGATCGTCGCTGCACGCGCTTGCTCGCAAGAGACCTCGCGTTGAGACCGGCATGTTGTGCGGGGTTCCGACTTTTCGGATCGAACCGTTCACAGGCTGGATGTCAAACCATTGATCGAGGTTGTATTCCACGGCTAAAGGTTCTTCTCCGAGGATACGGTTTTTCGTACGTACAGCTGCTGGGGTAACAAACCATCCATAGCCTTCGCCCTCACCGACAGCTTCTTGGAGAATCAGAGTGAGGTGTTTGACGAATTTGTTGTAGCCCAGGGGTGGGTTGGATGGTTGATCCTTAGTGAGCCACGCTCGGTAGAGCGCGTAGAGGAATCGCCACGGAAGCAGATCCCAGACCACGCGATCGAGGAACTCCTCGGCAAAAGCTCGTACGGGGTCGTTCTCGATCTTGTACTGATGCAGAGCTGCTTTGACAGCTGCCGGTTCAGACAATTCGTAGAAGTTTGTGCTCAGTACACGGTAAAGGACGTATTCAAGCACCTCAGTGCGATGCATGTAGTCCTGCTTAATGTACTTGCGTTCGGCCCCGGTGAAGCTCTTGTCAAAGGGGATGATGAGCTGCCTGCGGTACAAAGATCCAGATTTATCACGGAAACGAGGCGTGTCATTGACACACTGAACCATGAAGCCTCGGAACTGATAGGCGATAGGTGTTTTGTTCTTGCGGTTAATCAAGATGACATCATTAGTGATGACAGCCTTGAGGTTTGCCGCTCTGTCAACATATTCGCCCACGTCGTTCTCATCGACAAGAACAGCGTTCGTTCGAATGAGAGGTTCGAGGTGGAAGTCTTTACCAAAGTCGGCGACCGGAATGGACGTCCAGGCGCGCTCACCGCATAGGTTGCGCATGAGGGTCAGGAGTGTACCTTTACCGTTGTTGCCAACCTCCGATAAGAACCACGCGGTCTTATCCCAGGCAACGTTTGGTCTGATGATGGCGGAGAGAATTTCCCATAAAAGGGTGACGATCTCAGGGTCATCGTTCAGGTCAGCCATCCAGGATTCGATATCCCAGTCGGTGCCGTCAGCGTCGTTATGGATGACGGTGTTGACGGCGTTCTCATTGTAATTAACCGCTGATTTTGCCGTGAAGACGATCTCAGGGGTGAATGGGAGCAGTGTCTTGGTTTTGTAGTCGAAAATACCGTTGTTGACAGCAATGAGATCACGATTGGCACTGACCATGACGCGAGGTGCGTTATCGGCCAACATGTCGATCACATGATCGAGTTCTTTGGGCGAAATCGAGAAGTTATATTCACGAGCAAGCACTCGGATCGAAACCTCATCGGTGATGTAGATGCCAGTGTTTGGACCGTGGTCCATGTACACGGCAAGTACGTCGTAGTTGGGATCGGTGTTCTTTTCCGAGAGCATGATGCGAACAATTCGATTTCGCTTGAGCATACAGCCAGCGATCACGGCTGGAGTGAGTGTTCGTAGCGTCTGGTAAGCACGCGATCCTTTAAGGCCGTATTGCGTATTCTCAGAGATCAAACGGTTGTTAATCCGGTTGAGTAGGTGGAATTCCACGTCTTGCGCATTTAACGTTTCTTGGTGTTGGGTCGCAAAGAATAGTTCAAGTTCATCGCTAATCAGTTGATTGATCGGTGGGATCATCTCCTGATGAGTTGCTTGCGACGGGGCGGGTGCCGGTGTTGCATTATCCGTCATTGCCACCCCACCTTTAAGGCCGAGGTGACAGAGGAAAGAGTGTACGTGGGAAGCAGCATGTGTGGGACCTTCTTTCGCAATGTCAGGGTATAAATCGTGGAACTTTGATCATGTGGGATGATCGGAGTTTCCTCATACACCAAAGGAATCGTATATCATTTCGAACCGCTTCGCAAGTTCATGCGGGCGGCGGTAAGCATCAATCATGCTACCTGTTTTTGTATTCGGGCACTACCTCTCGACGCGCGATAGCGCGTATTCGTGAGGTGCAATAGCTCATAGGCTATTAACGCGTCTAAATGGGTTTCAGAAGCCATGAAGGTGGGTTTATGTACCCACATAGTGCTTCGTCTCTCTCAGGGCTGTAGAGAGACTCCTGAGTGCGTTCTCGTGGGTGGGGAGATTCGTCAGTGGGGTTCGAGTCCCATGGTGACGAGATTCGGTGAGCAGTGATGGTGAAGCCGGATGCGCATAGGACGCTGTGAACGGCTGTTTAAAGCCACGAACATTCATTTGTGCACCCACATAGCTCCCAGCCTCTGTTCGGGCCGTAGAGAGGCTTCCAGGTGCCTTCTCGTGGATGTGGGGCTTCTTCGGCGGAGCTTTATTCTCATATCGGGGGGAGCGGGCGGGCCTTTGAGAGGGTTTGTAGCAGTTTTTCTTTCATTTGTAGCAGTTTTATAAAAATATCTGCTACAGGACTTTTTGGCGGTATTTCAAGGAAATGTTATTATATATAATAATTCTCATTAAAAAACTGCTACAAGACTTTTTATTGATATATCACCAGTAAACCCACTTTGTAGCAGATGTAGCAGATATTTAAGTGTCTCTACACGTGCGCGTGCACACACACGCGTGATACCCGATTGGTTCGCCTTTGTCAATATTGAGGACGAAGTTGTTCATATCCTGAGATGGTTACTTGACAGAGATGTTTGGCATGGTGTATCACGCGCGCATACACGCGCACATGCGCGCTTTGTAAAAATGAGGCCAAATCGGCGCTACATCTGCTACAAATACCATCTTTCATTGCAATTGGAACGAAAAGTGCTGTAGCAGTTATGTTTTTGGGGTGTAGCAGCTTGTGCAACGCTTTTTGTTTTTCGTTGGTATCTCAGGGAAAACGGGTGTGTTGCATGTAGCACCCTATATCTGCAACATCTGCTACAACAGGCTTTTTATCGGTTTTTGGAGTGACGGCTCTCACACGAGCATGAAATGTTGTTTCATCAACATGTTGCATGGTGTGATGAAATGTGCTCGACGTCACAGAGGGCTTCATCGTTATTTTAGGTCGTTTTGAACTGTTTGTGGCAGACATCACAAATGGCCTCATTGTCAGTTTTGCAATTTGTTGTTGCCGTGTGTTGCCCGATCATATATGCTTTGTATGTCAGGTTGATTCGGGTTCGTGGGACACCGAGATTCAGGACGATGTGGGACTGCACATGCACAGACGAACGGGAGCTGGTGGGACGGCTCCCGTTCGTTTTTCTTTATGTGTGATGCAGTGACAATGATCCACGCGATGATAAAACAAGGGCCACCCCGTTTGGGATGGCCCTTGTTCTTTTCGCGAAAGAGGCCCCTTGGGGTCTCGGGTCTAGAGACTGCTGGCCTGCAACGGCCACAGTGAGCTACGATCTGCGCAACGTGTGGTTTTGCGCATTCGTGCCTGAGCTTTAGCTTGTGTACGTGCGCGCTTCTTAGCGCGGTGCTTGGCGGGATTCCATCGTAGCGAATGGTAGTCGGCCCATCGTTCGTCGTAGGCTTGGCGCTGAGCTTGGAGTTCAGCTCGCGTGAAACCATTGTTCGCTTGCCGTTCTCGCCACAGTTTGTATTCAACCGAGGTGACATCCGGCATTGCATAGACGAACTCTACCGCGTAGACGCGTGCTCGCTTGAGGAAGACGACACGTTCACGGATGAGGATCGCGTGGCGGTAGCGTAGGCGATCCTTGATCATGTAATACGCCAAGCTACCGAGCAGTTCATCTTTCGTCTGGCTGGGATCGCGGCTGTAGAGCACGTGGCGGATGATCGCATTCGGCGTGTCATCCATAGGCTCGCTACCCTGATCGGGCGCTGGCGGATTCCACGGACCAAGATTCTTCGGCAGTGGCGGAACGACGACGTTTTGCCGGTTGTCGTACACGAGACCGTGTTGAATGATCATGGTCTTACTCCTTTCGCGCCTTGATATAAGCTGTGTGAGAAACTTTTGTTTCTTCACTCTAAACCCCGGTTCGTACTGTGTACGGACCGAGAGGTGCGACGGTTAGGGCGCTTGCTCTACCGGCGCACCTCCCATTGTTCTACTTTTCAAAATAGAACACCAAGAGCTTGTCTATATCACGGTCATCCGAGCGCATCCACAGCGCCCACAGTACGGAAACGATGAGAGCTGTTGCTAGTACTTCTACTACGCGCAATGTGCTGAGGGTTGGAGTATGCGTCATAAACGTGAAGGCGTTGAATAGCATGTGGATCCCAACGCATTGCATCAGGCTGTGGGTTTGTTCGTACATGTACCCACACGCGATTCCAAGGGGTAGCGTGAGGATGATCTGCACGATGTTGCCGTGCAGAAGCGCGAATAGACACGCCGAGAGTGCAATCGTTACTGGTGCTGAAAACTGTTGTCGCATGATGGGGTAGACAAACCCACGCATCAGTGCTTCTTCACCGATTGGTACGATGAGGATGCTCAGCGTTGCAAGTGCTGCGATGGGTACCTCGTCTGTGATGTTTTGGATCGGTGATGGTGCATTCAGAGCGTTCTTTGCCAATAGAGCGATAGTCGTTGCACCCAGATAGATCGCTATGGTCTCTAGTATTGCGGCTAAGACATCCATCGATAATCTCCACCACGATTTGCGGATCTTCGCGATGAGTGGTGAGTTGGCGTGACGCTTTCGCCAGATGACAACGTATGTAGCTGTTGTGATGTTGGTGAACGTAAGTGTGAAAACTACTTTGTGCGTGAGAGCGTAGAGCGCCGTCATGGTTACGATGTATGCCGCAATAGCAATACCAGTCGTGAGTAGGATACGCATTGTGTTTGGCTGCGTTTGCGATCGTAGGTTGTTGTTCATGAGGTTCCTTTCTGCGGGTCTACACAAGGGGGTGGCATTTCACCACCCCCTTGCGCATGTGGTGCGGGGTTATTACCCCATGTCTTCGACCTCGTGGTCGATGATCCCTTGTAGCGTGGTACGCCCAGCAAAGGTGTTCAGACCTAATGTCACCCTGAAGCGACATGTTGTGTCTTTGATATCCTTGCTGTTCTTCCGCTCCATGAGACCTGGTGCAGCGTCTGCCCTGTTCCACCACAAGAGAGCGACACCTTCTGGCGTTGTGATCTTGAGGTGTTGGTTGTCGTTACCGAGGGTATTGATCGAGCACATCGCAAGGTTGATTACCATGTCGACGGGCGGGGCTGGGAAGCCATGACCGAACGGCGCGAGTTTCTTGACGTGATCCATGTACTGCGTAATCGCTTGGATTTCATCAAGAGGTGCATCTGCGTCTGCACTCAACCCGAGGGTGAGGGCCGCTGGATCATCTTGGATAAGAATACCTTGCTGAGCGATCACTGCATCGCGTTGCTTGGGTACAAGGTAGGCCAGAGCGTCACATAGATCGGATGGAGAGGGCGCGTGGACACCACAGGCGAACTCGTGACCCTGAGCACCCATTTTGGGATTACCTACAGACGCGAGCTGCTCAATGATCGGGAACCATGTGGGGGAGCGCATGGAGCCAGAGCATGATCCGTCACTATGGATATGAACCACTGCCACAGGATGAGCGTGCATGAGCATGAGGTTTTGTGCAATGAGACCTAACATGCCAGGTAGAGCATCTGTGACAAACACGTACGGTGCCCAGGGTTGGTCACTGTCCATGATGTCGCTGAGGATCTCGCGCACTTGCTGTTTACGAGTTTCGTTGTATTCAACGAGACGCTCAGCAGCCTCCTTTTGTTCTTCGAGAGTGTCAGCCGTGAAGACTGCGAACCCTGTCGTGTAGTCTCCGTCCACGCGACGAGTGGCGTTGAAGGCTGGAGCCACTGAGAAACCATAGAGTTGCTCGTCCACTCTGTCATGCGTTGCACCAATTGCTTGGAGCAAGAGGTTCATACCTTCGAAGGCCCGCATGTACGCCGGGTGGTGGTTTTGGCTGCGGAGCATGGAGAGCAGAGTGGGCGTTCGATCAATGTCGAGGCTTAGCCCATCGAACTCATCTGGTTCTTCGTAGCGAGACTTCTTTCTCGGCGTGTAGCTCGGTTCAGGTGTTGCAATGAGCAAACGGGTGAACATCAGAGCTTCGCGCACGAGATCTCGGTTTTCATAAACCAGACCCATGACGTCGGCTACCGTTCCTATTCCAGCGAAGGTTTTCAGCCATGTGATCGATGAGAGAGTATCCGGGTGGTAGACGGATGCGTATCGTTCGACGAGCTGGTACGCGACGTGTGCTCCGCAAATCTCTTTGTTCGGGTATGTCTCATCGCCACGGTTGGGGTTGATGAGAATATGCGCAAGTGATTTACCCTCTTCCACATGGTGGTCGGTCACGAATGTGAGTAGACCAATGTGGTTAGCATAGGTGAGTGCATCACGACTGTTGGTCCCAGCATCGCACGTGATGATGGCTGCGGTGCGTGGGAACTGCCCCATAACAGTTTCAATGACCGAGGGCTGGATCTCGTGACCTAAGTGATAGTCCGGGACGTGGAGATTGGTTTTCACGCCCATTTCACTCAGGCCCGCGTACAGGATGGTTCCTGCGCAAATACCGTCTGTGTCAAAGTCTGGAACGATCGTGATCTCTTGGTCCTGCGCTCGCATCATCTCTAGGGCCATGACCATTCGGTCAATGTCTTTGAGCAGGGGATGGTGAGGGTCGTTGATCTCTTTGAGGTACTGATCGGTCCAGCCCATCCGCTCGCGCACACGGTTGAACAAGTCTTCTCCGTTTACGCCGAACATGGATTCGTCGATGTCAAGCGGGGGTGCGTCTTGCTGTGAAGTCATGTGGTGGTGACTCCTTTCGTTGCTATTGATGTTGTGATACCAAAACCCCGTAGCGCGGTGATGAACCGAGCTACGGGGCTTTAGGGTATGTGTGGGTTAGGAGCAAATGTATTGATCTTTACCTACATTGTAGCAATGCATTCCAGGTTTGATCTGACTGCCGTTCTTGACGTATTTCCGCCAGCTTTCATCGCCAGTTTTGCTTTGGCTTTGGTTGCCAGCAGAGCTAGAGGCGCTAGAGCCACCACCGGAGTTGGACGATCCGCCACCAGAGGTGGAGCCACCGCCGCCGTTAGAGTACGAGCGCGCTTGCGATCCGCCGGTCGAGTCGTAGGATCGAGCGGAGCTAGAGGAACCGGAGCTGTAGGACGATCCACCGCCATTAGATGCGCTCTGTTGAGCGGAGCGAGAGGCAGCAGCCGCCTCAGCAGCCTTAGCTTCCTGGTAGGTGTTCACGGCACCCTTCAACGACTCCAGATCCTTCTTGATGTCGTTCGCCTTCTGGTCAACGTCTTTTGCCTTTGCGATGGAGGCCACAGCCTCATCGTAAGAATCAGCAGTTACTGTAGTAGAGATCGAGTGCGATTCGTTGTTGATGTTCTTCAAAGCGTCGTATGCACCCTTGACATTCCCATCAGATGCCATCTGCGAGTCGTCGTCAACGGCCTTGATTTGCTCATCTGCGTTCTTCTGAGCCTCGGCAAGGTTCGACTTTGCAGCATCCATGGTGGAGTTTGCTTCGTCGGTAGCCTTGGTCAGACGGTATGCGTCACGAGCATTAACGAACGACTGAGTCTTGTCGCCAACAGCCTTGACAGCTGCTTCTGCATCGGTGACATCCTGCTGGCTCAGGCACTTGCCTTCTTCTGCGTGTGCCTTTGCAGCCTCAGAGGTCTTGGTTTCGTCAGCCTTGGTGATCGCGTCGTTTAGTTCAGCGGTTGCGCTCTGTCCTTCGGGAGCAAGAGTGAAGCCCTGGGTATGTGCGAGACGTGCGCCTTCGCCTTCCTTAACGGACTCATCGACGGTAGCAAGTGCGTCATGAGCCTTTGCGGTGGACTGATCCAGCTGGGTCAGCTTGTCAGCGAAAGCTACGGAGCGAGCCTGGCATTCCTTTTGGTGCTGGATGCGCGATGTGATAACAGCTCCTGCGATACTAGCCAGAACCAGGACTGCTGCAACGATGGCCGCAATGATCTTGTTGCGCTTGGACCACAGCTTGGGATTGGTGAAGTGAATCTTAGGGGTTTTCATGGTTGTTCTCCTTGATGATGATGTCTGTGTTGGGGTGAGGCTTCCAGATCACCCTCATCAAGGGCGTTCTTTGAGATCTTTTGTGGGCCTCAGTTGGAAAGTATTGGTGTTCCGGTCATTCTGACGTACGTGTCAGGATCACTATCTGCTTGCACCATTCCGCATTCGGGTGGAAGTACCAGCGTAATCAGTGTACCGGCATGAACGAGTTGGTCTTCGTCATCTGTACGTAATAGTTCGTTTTGGATAGTGACGAGGGTGTTTTCTTCGTTTGGCAGGAGCGCGAGTTCTCCGGCTTTGATCACGAGGTTTTTAACGGATGGAGCCATCATGATGATGGGGGTATTTTCGGTTGTGATGCGCGGGAGTATGTCTTCGTCTCGTACGAGCGTGGCGTTGTAGCCATGCTTGTGAGTCCAGCCGTTGAGGTACAGGCTGTTTGTCACGATAGCAACGTCTTGTTCGTTTTGCGCCGAAGAGATTGTCTTTTTCGTTTCTCTAATTGCGTCAGCGATCGTTTCTCCGAGTTGGAACGTTGGAGTGCTCGGTTCCGTGATGACCATGACGGTCATCTGTTGCTTTTCGGCATCATTGGTCTGAGTCATGCGGGACTCCTGTCTTTTCATCGGGTGTTTTCGTGGTTTTTATCTGGTCATTTATAAACCACGATATGTCTCTATGAGCGTGCTCGGCTCGCCCTTGGCGAGCTGCTCCAACCTGATGAAATCATTACAGGAATCATTTTTGATTCAGAACAGAACCCCGGTGTCTCCGGTAGGGACACCCGACTCCTTCCTTTATGTGGCATTTTTTGGTGCGATGAAGAAAGGTTTTGCTCCATTGGTTTTTATCCAATGGAGCCTTTCTTTTGATCTATATATGAGCCTCATGGTGAGATGTGTACGTATGTCATGTCGGCGCGATGAGCGCGGCATGTACACAGTCTTGTTTCATGTTTTATGCCAACATTGTTTGGCGGGGCACATGAATTTATATGGGTGGCGCACCCTCTGTATTTTCAGAGGATGCACCACCAGTGGCCCCACCACTTTTCTTATGAGCATCACTTTTGTGATACCTGTGGTGACATTCGGTGCAACCTCTGGTTGTGCCATTGTCTGATCCGACTGTTTGCTACTTCCATGAGCCTGTGTTTTTGAGCTGACCTCAAAAACATGGGTTCTTTTTTTTCGTCAACAGGCGGTGCTATCGGGGTCGAAGCAATGAGGCCGTGACTTGTCTGATACCGAAGAGGGTGTTTCGCTCTTTGCGACCCTCTTGGGTATCTGTACCCACGGTGATTGGGGTGTTGCTTTGTGGGCGTTCCCCGCAAAGCAACGACATGTGGTCCATCGCCGTGGTACGCGGGTCTCATTGTCGAGACCCGGTGACACAGACGGGAGTCTGGGTCGTGTTTCAAGCGTCTGGAACAGACGCGCAGAAGGGCACCCGGAGCAGCCCCGGTGGGGGTGCGTAGGGCAAGCCTGTGGAGCAACGCGTAACAGGCGCAGTAAGAGCCTCTCGGAGCGATAGCGTAGAGAGGTGAGGGAGGGGTCGACGCGGAGCGAGACCACGACCGAAGGGCTGTCGGCTATGCCGACCGAAGGAGTACGCTTTGCGTACGACTGAGCCAGCCCCTCTTATGCCCTTTTATTCCCACTCCACCGCCAGCGACCTCTAGGGAGCGTAAGGTGGGCAAAGTGGCGTAACAAAAGGGAAAACAGGCGGGACCACCCCCGGTTGTCCCACGGGTCGTTGAGGCGGGACAGCCTCCGACACGCGGGACAACGCCTGCCTGTTTACCCTGATCAGACGGGACTTAGGCAGGACACGGTGACGAGCTTGCTTGGCACCAGTGTCCCGCCATGCGGCATCAGCCGCGAAACAGGGTGACGAACCGAGCGAGCGCAGGTTTGGCACACTGTTCTGACACCCCGTCTTGTGGGGCCTGGAACAGGGCCGTGTACGCCGTAAAGGAGCAGGGTGTAACCATGCTCCGTTGACATAATTCCAGGCTCTGAGGCGGCCTTCTTGGGGCCGTTTCAGAGACGTTTATTCGTCTGTGCACAGACCCTTTATACACAGACTTATCCACAGTGTGGATGAGGCTGTGGATAGTACCCGGTGGGGATCCATCGGGTCTGAACACCCCGGGTGCATGTCCTTATGTACACAGACGAACATGTCGGCGAAGCCCCCATTAGCAGTCCACCAGATGAGGCATCAGCATGGCGCGACGTATGTGTAGTACACATGCGGCGTGACATGCTTTTAGAGCTTGCTCTGGACTCATCTGGTGGGGTTGTACTGCCACATGGACCAAGGGCTGTACAAGCCCTGTCACGGGCGTTGCGCACGTGGCTGTAACAGGGGTGCGAGCGCCCCTGTGTGCCACATTTTGCTGCTGTGTATGCAGCAGCAGTATGTGCTTGGCCTGATGCAGGAATCTGCATCAGCCTGGGTCACCTTGCGATGCATCGCGAGGTGCATATGTATCACTCCGCATGAATAAAAAATAGGCACATGTGCCTGCATAGCGAGTTGCTGCGTGCCAGAAAACAGCCGTCAACTCGCGGGGTGCATGTGGGTGTTTGATGGGCGCTCCAGCGCCCGTGATCCATGCGTCAAGCGCCGCGTCAACGCGATGCCAATTGCCATATGAGCACAGCTGCGCGATGGTGGTGTTCCATCACCGCCAGCGCCGCCCATTGATGGTCATATCGCTCCTGTGGATGCACATTTCGTGGCGCAATGGTGGCCTAAAACTGGTCACCATTGACCGTTATATGGTCACGATTAGACCAGATAAACGCCACGGTACGTGTGTGGTTCTTATCTGGTCATTATTAGACCAATAAATGGTCTTTTAATGGGCTTTCTATGACCACCAATACAGTGTGGTTCTTATCGGGTTCTTTAATGGCCTAATGATGGTCTAATAGTGGGCTTTCTATGACCATGCAATATGGTGGCGCAATGGTGACCAAAGAGTGGTTCTTATCTGGTCTAATAATGGGTCTATATTGGCGCGTTATTGACCAGGCGCAAATCTGTCGGGGTGGTGGGTCAACAATGGCGCGATAATGGGTCAACAATGACCATGTAATGGCGTTTTGGTGACCACGAATAATCAACGTAGAGCGCCTGCTCTTTGGTCGCTTCTTGTTCTTCGGCTGGTCTGCGCAGTACGTTATAATTCAACGAGCCTGTATGTACTGTACGTAGAGGCCATTGATCATGATCAATGACATAACTGAAAGATTAGAAAGAGAGGTGTGGTCTTGATGAAGACCTCTCGTCAATCCACTCGACCAGGTTTGCGCAAGCTGCCACTCATGGCAGTGATGACTGTCGCGATGGGCGCATCTGTTGCAGTGATGCCCATGTCTGCTGCAACAGCCGCGCCAGCCAGCACAGATAGCACCGCGAGCGCTGCCAGCACTGCCGGGTTACCTTCGTTTGTCGCACGTGACTACAAGATGACGTTTCATGATGAGTTCGACGGTACTCAGCTTGATACCACCAAGTGGGGCTATCAGTACGGCTGCTTCGATCCCGCGCAGCATTCCCAGGCCCAGTACACCGACAGCCCCGATAACGTCTCTGTGCGAGATGGGTATCTGAATCTGATCGCCAGGTACTCTCCGATGAAGACCAAGTGGGACGGCACTCAGATCCCACGTACGTGCAAGCATGGCAGTGTGACCTATGATGCGCCGTTTACGTCCGGCATGATCACGACGAAGACCAAGGACGGCAAGGTGCTGTATGCAGCGCCGGGCACGGGTTTTTATGCCGAGGCGCGTATCAAGCTGCCGAGCGCACGTCCGTCGTGGTCGGCGTTTTGGGGCACCGGCACCAAGGGCGCGTATCCCGCTAACGGCGAGATCGACGTGTTCGAGTCCAAGGGCTATGATCCGACGCACTTGATGAGTAACGTGCACACGCCTCGGATCGGGGACCCGAAGAAGACCACCCAGCACCAGGGCATGATGACAGGTGACACTGCGTCTTCGCAGAGCGAGTTCCATACCTACGGTGTGCGCAAGACGAGCGACGCGATCGAGTTCTACTTCGACGGTCAGAAGACTCACACTGTGAAGATGAGCGACATTAAGGGTGACAATCCGTTCCTTGACAAGGACAATAACCTGGTGCTGATGCTCAACCAGATGGTGGGCGGCAGCTACTTGGCGAAGCAGAGCAACTGGTCTGATAAGACCTATGTCGATGCGACGAAGTACGCTGATGATTACAAGAGCGCTGACGGTAAGGGTGCGACCATGTACGTTGACTACGTGCGTGTGTATGAGCCGAAGACTGAGGCTGACAAGCCTGCTCAGTCTGAGACCCCCGCCCAGCCAACGCCAGCTCCTACGAACTCTGTGACTCCAGCCCCGGCTCCGACTACAACTCCTACCCCTGTGCAGCCCAAGCCTGAGCCGTCTGCACCCACTCAGTCTGCTCAGCCGGTGGCCCCGGTGACGCCTGCGCCAGCTCCTACCAAGCCAGCGCCGACTCAGCCAACGCCTACCCCTACCCCTGTGCAGCCGTCTCCCTCTCAGTCGGCAGACCAGAGCGCTCAGTCTGAGCAGTCCGCAAAGTCTGCTCAGCCTGTCAAGCCTCAGCCGAAGAAGCCCAGCGCCGATCGGAAAGTGACCACGATTGTCTACTCGCGTTATCACTGGGTTACTACCATTTGGCAGGGCTTCCGTAAGTGGGTCATCACTGTGTGGCTGTGGTGATCGCCTGATCGCTTCATCACGAGCTATGCGAGTGGTGACGTAAAAAGAAAGCCCCTACGGGGTAGCACTGCTTGAGCAGTACCAACCCGTAGGGGCTTTGTGTGTGAGGTCAGAAAATACTTTCGAAGAGACGCTGGGCAACGACAGTCACACCAATGATCATGAACACTAAGCAAAAGCTGAATTCGGTCAATCGGATGCCAGAGGTGATCAATCGGGCGGCAGGGGTTTTCTCGTCGTTGGCTTCGATCCATTTCGTGATGGTCTTAAAAAGGCTCATGGTTTTCTCCTATGTGCGAAAGTGGGTTTAGCTGTTGAGATGATTAGCGATCAGCTAACGAAGTAAGCAATAATATTGGCGGTTCCCATGATGGTCGCCCACACGACAAGCGTGACACCGAAGAGCCTGAGTCCAGGCGTGGTGTCATCGGTGATCCACTCGTGAAGGTTGTCGAGTGTGGTCTTGATGTTCTTTAGCATGGTGCATCCTTTGTGAGAAGAAGATGTTGATCAATTCATAGTTCGGAGCGTCGATAGACGCTCTGTTGCTGAGAGAAAAAGATCATTGTTGTAGGAAAAGAAAACCCCGCCCATGCAACAGCATGAGCGGGGCTTGTTTGTGAACTGTGTCTACCATATTCAGTTATTGTCTGCCAGCAACAGGAGATAGTACAGCCAAGGCAGTGAGGCTGTACCAGTACTGCAACCGGGGCGCTTTTGCGCCCTGTTACCCGGCGTACTCGTACTCGTAGTATTCTCGCGCACTGCGGTAGTACCCCTGGAGCGAGCGACGGAACTCCTGGCGCTTGCGACGCTTGTTCATGCGGCGAGCCACGACACGGTCTTTGCCGGGTGCGTCACCGCAACATGGGCAATCGCGGCCACCGGGACCGCACGGGCAGGCATCACCGATCATGATGCCCATGGTCGCCAGAGCGAAAGAATCTTCGAGGTTGTGCATCTGCGAGCGCTTGTTGCGACGAGGCATGATGGTCTCTTTTCTGTGTCTTTTCTTATAGGAATGAGCGTGGCTTGGGGCGTACGTCTTGCGTGAGCTTGTTTGTATCAATCTCGTAGAGTTGGACGTACTCTGGTGCTTCTGCGTAGAAGCGAAGTGGGAACCTTTCGGTCAGATCCCATTTCACGAGCAGATTGTCTAGCGCATAGATGGTGTGGTAGACCTCCATGTTTGAGGGTTGGCGCCGTTTCCATCCATGGGTCGCGTTCAGGATCGATTCGCACGCCCTGCGACATTCCTTGATCTGCTCCTTGTCTGGGTATTCGCTGAGCGCTTCAAGAACAAGATCGGGAATATGCGTCCAGGCCATAACAGGCTTTTCGCATGGGTCTTTTCGCTCGTGGCTCACGCGGGCCATTTCGTAGGCGATCGGCTCAGCTAGTCTCATACCAACTTCGCATTGAATTTTGTTGGCTCGTTTAGTTCCGAAATGGGCCATGATTTCCATTTGCGGGCGGATGAAACCGTCCATGATGACCTCGTAACGGTCGAATAGTGCCATGTCGTCGATGTGTGAAGTGACGTGCGGGTATTCCCACATGAGGTAGGATGTCCAGGGCATAGTCATGGTGGTGTCCTTTTCAGATAGATGTGACAGGGACGCTGGTGACTGACCACATGGAGTCAGAGCACCATTTGCGTGCATTGTCCCAGTCGGGTCGCAGATCGAAGGGTGCAAGCAATGCAACGATGAAACGACTGAGGTGCTTGCTTGTCGTGCGCGAGTGGTCGAACGCGTCTTTGCATACTCGGATCGTGGGGATACGTACCGAGTAGGGGTGGAACGTCACGAATGCGACGAGGGTGCGGTAGGAGTACACGCGGTACTCACAGATCAGCTCGTCATTAACCGTGTAGTCGTGACGGACGATGGTGAAGCGCCCGCCAGCCATCGGGATGATGCCCTCGGGTCGATCATTGATGATCTCGTAGGCCGTTTCGTCGATCTCTTTGAGAATGGGCGTGTGCTTGTCTTTGAAATCTGCGGATGAGTAGTTCATGATGGGTTCCTTTTGGATAGGAGCGGGGGATAGAGAATTGTTCTATCGATTTGGTAATCGGGGCGTCGAAAGACGCTCTGTACCAACACCCCTTTACCCAGGCATGAGCGCTGGGCAAAGGGGTGAGCGATGGAGCTAGTCGCTGAGCTGAGTGTTTTTCACCAGCTCCATGAGATGGTCTGCGCCGTAGCGCAAGAATTCCTTCTCGGCGTGTTCTGGCATACCGTCGATGCGGTAATTGTCCATGACGTCGGTATTGATGAGTGGGTTGCTCCGGGTAGCGAGCTGGACACCGAGCTGGATCGCGAGGCAGCGGAGTACTGCAATGGCAGCGCCACCTGTGAGGTAGTATTCACGTTGATCACATGCATACTTGCTATTGATCGTTTCGATAACATCGAGGTTCCATTCCAACGGAATGTATCGAGTGTGGTACTCGGTGTGGTAATGACCCAGGAGTACAGATGCCGACAGTAGTGTTGATCTGCTCGGCGTGTCCAGGTCTCCTTTGATGTCGTTCTTGACGAGGATGGTCAGGAGCGTACGATCGAGGCCACGTAGCCTATGTCTTGGAACGAACTCTGTATGTACTTCGTGTGTGGCGTCATCCCAATCCATATCGGTGATACGTTTGACGTCGAAGTAAAGTTCGTTGCTATTATCGATCATCGGAATTTCTAACAGGAGTATGTCGGTCGTGTTTCGCGTGAGGTCTTGCATCTGAGTCTTGAGATCGACAGGACGATCGCTCATGTGCGAAAGTTGCATGATGAGTCCTTTTGGCTGTGATAATTAGATAAATTGAGCCTCTCCAACGCGCAGGGGTTCTATGCGCTGGAGAGGTTGGTAACGCTTTACTTGGTCTGAGCAGACTTATTCTGTGCCTCAGCCTCAGCAAGTCGAGCCTTGAGCTTCTTGATCGTCTTCCGGCGCTTCTTGTCGAGCAGGTCTTCGTAGGAGAGCGTGACAGCGATTCCGGTGAAGAAACCGATGCCTCCGGCGATGCCGATCCAAGCGAGAACTTCGGTAGAGGTGTACATAGGGCGAGTCCTTTCGTTGTGATGAGATGTTGGTTACTTGCGTCGCTTTTGAGCAAAGAGTACTAAAGCCGTGATAGCCCCAATAGCACCACTTGTGAATGAGCGAGAAGTTTGGCATGTGGTATCGCTCGGCATAGTAACCTCGATTTTTGTCGGGTTGTTTTCTAGCTCGGCGATACGGGTTTGCAATGCTGTGATGTAAAGTTGGTTGTGTTCTTTTTCGGCCTTGATCTTTTGCTCGGCATAGGCATTAAATACAAATGAGCCTAGACCGATACCAAATAAAAAGAACAGAAAAGCGGTGGCACACAAGAGCGGTGCGGCGTGCATGAGGAGACCAAACGAGTTAATTGGTTGATACGACATCAGTCCTCCATGCACTCGTCGCGGATGTAGATAATCATCAGTTCGTTGGCGTGTTCAAAACCAAACCACGTGCTGGAGACAGCGGCAGCATGACCATCAATGGGTGTTTCGTTTTCCTTGTACAGCCGTACCCACGGTTCGCCAGTAGTGCTTGTTTCTCTGCGGAAGTACAGCGGGTTTCGGTCACATACCTCGCGGTTGACTCGAAGAATGGTGCCCTCGGGCAGTTCATCGATATCAATGTCAACATTTTCAAAGAGCGGTTTGCTGCCTTCCCAGAACGAGCCGAGATGACCACGCTCAGGAACGAAGCCTTTTTCGAAGATCTTGCGTCCAAATGTGGTTTGAATCTTTTTGGCGTACATGATGAAGTCTTTCCATTCGTATTTGTGAAAGTGGGATGGTATCAGTTGTTCATGCACTCATCGCACAACACAGCCTCGGTGAGGTCCATGCAGGCGAGGGTCTTATCGGAGACGTGAGCAAAAACGTGCTTACCGCACTCGGTGCAATCGATGAACATGGTGATCTTCTTTCTCTATATATATAAGGAGTAGGATGAGACAAAGAGACGATGTCAATCTTTATTTCGGCGCTGCGTGCAGCGTCAGAAACGAAAACTATTTGTAACATGTGGCTTGTCTCATATAGACAGGCACACATAAACAGATCACTTGGTAATTGAATATATTCGTCGCATACATGGATGTATGTGTGCTACTATTGTCCTTAGTGGTCTTCTCCCTCTCAGAGGACGCAACTACCATCGCCTGGATCGGTAGTCAACCGTTGAATCGTAAGGACTCATTGCGAGAGGAAGTGGGCATAGCCCGCTGATGAGTATGGCTTTTATTAACAGAAAGTGAGACGAGATGATGACAGCAAAGTCACGGACACGCAATCGAATTGCTGCAACTGCGGCATTGCTTGCGTTTACCGGATCGCTCGGTGCCAGCGCTGCTTTTGCAGAAGGTGGTACAGGTGGTGTTGGCGGTGGCGGCTTCAGCTCTAGCCCCGTCAATGGTTTGAGCGCGACGTTCCAGTTCTTCGATGCTCCCAAGGTTGGTCCTAATGGTCCTGAATCACCTCAAGGTTGGGGTCAGGATTCAATCAATTGGTTCTTGGGTCAGAGGCACCTTGAGAACACCAAGATGGGTGCGAAGGTTCAGGCCGCATGTGACCAGGCATTGAATGACGCAAATGATCGTGCGCGCGCAAATGGCGATAATGATCCTAAGTCGCGTGTTGTCGGTATCATGTATGCACTCTACAAGGAGAATCCGAACGTTGAGGCTGCTCGTGGACAGCAGCACTTCTTCGATCTCATGAACTATTGGCGTAATAATATCGACTATGGCGGTTTTTTCGAGCTGTCTAGGGATACGCCTGGGTTTAAGGAATGGGCCGCATATTTGGGTGACGAGGGCATTAAGAAGGCTTCTAATAACGGCGCAGACTCTGTATCAGCCGTTTGCGTTGCCGTGAATAGCCACGAGCCTCGTACTCTTGAGATTCCGCCGACCTACAGGCTGAACCTCACGACGAACCATGATTCGCATGTCACCGAGGCCGGTAGCACCGATCCTGTTTACGACATCATTCATGCCTCTCGCGTGGATAACAAGGGTGTGGATGAGAATCTGAACGCCGATATCATTTTGAACTACGAAGGTCCCGAGGGAAACAAGTCGGTGACCAAGCAGGCTCAGATCGCCAACCATGGTGATACCAAGTCGCCTGAGTTCACTCCCGCTGACTTCGGCTGGTCTTCGTGGCCTGCAACCGGCGAGGGTAAGAAGTTCTGGTTCGATATCCACGTTGCCAAGCAGGGTAACTTGGAAGAGGCCATTGACACTGCCGACCGTGAAGAGGCTGAGTCCTGGGCTGTGACCCCCAAGAACCCCGTCAAGTACTTGATGAATGGCGAGAATGGTAGCCAGCTCAAGGATCAGGACGTTCTGGCTGCGAACATGTTCTACAACGCGAACATCACCGCGCACTCCAACGGTTACTCCTCTGAGATGACCATCACCGATACCGTGAACACCGCTGATGTCACGATCGGTGATAAGGAAGCCGATAACGCTGATCGCGTCCAGGTCTTTGGTCCCGATGGTCAGCGCGTTAAGGCTGATATCACCATCGACCGCTCCACTGAGGGCAAGGTTGTGATCACCGGCACCGTTAAGGACATGGAGAAGCAGGGTACGTACACCCTGTCTGTTCCGACCTACACGAAGGCCACTGGTGCTGACTACCGCATCCCGGACGATTCCAAGGCGTGCTACACCTCCTCGCACGATCACTGCTTGAAGGGTAACTCCGCTGAGACCGGCAAGGTCACCCCGGATCCCGACAAGGTGTGGACTGCTGATGAGGCTGAGGCTCGGCAGACTGCTGACCACGAACGTACCAACCAGAAGGGCGTGGATCAGAAGACGTTCCTGCCCGGCGATAAGGTCTCTGCTGTGGTCAACGACCACATTGCACCGTTCTTGCAGTACAACCTGGAAGAGTACTCCATTGTGGATGACTGGTCCGATGGTCTGGCCTACGTGAAGATGGACAAGGCTCCTAAGGTCTTCTTCCAGGGTAAGGACGTGACCAAGGAATTCGAGATCACTAATGATCTTGAAAAGGGTGTCACCACTGCGAAGGCCAAGCCTGAGTTCCTCGCCAAGACTGGCCGTCTGGCTGAGCCTGGTGAAGTCAAGCTCGTCATCTCCGGTGAGTTCCGTCGTGATTACGAGACCGAGGGTGAGACCAAGCAGCTCATCAACAAGGGTCATGTGACCTGGAACAACGAGATGAAGGCCACCAATGAGCCTCCGATCTTCACCCTGACCCCCAAGGTTGCCATCGACGTTGAGAAGTACACTCTCGACGAGGGCCTTGAAAAGGGCGATCGTGACGATGCTAAGGACGCGCTGACCTTGAAGTCTCCCGAGGACGTCACCAAGATTGGTTTCCTTGTGAAGAACACTGGCGACGCTGATCTCGTCGATGTCACCTTGACTGATAAGACTCACGAGGGTACCACTGGTAACGTCACTGACATCACCTGTGAGATTCCGACTGAGCAGGCTCAGGCAGATCAGTCGAACAAGGACAAGGCTGACAAGGCCGAGTCGAAGGACAAGACGGCGGATCAGTCAAAGGCTGCTCTGGCGAACGGCACGACCTCTAAGACCATTACGGTCGCTGGGGACAAGATCGGCACTCTGAAGGTTGGTCAGTCTGTGACGTGCACCGGCTTCCTGAGCGGCGTTGAGGAAGGCACTTTGCACTCCGATACTGCTACCGCTGAGGGCAAGTCCATCTACAACGGCAAGAAGGTCTCGGACTCCGATGACTGGCACGCAAAGGTAAACAAGCCCGCACCTCGCGGCGCTGTCACTGGTGAGGCCGCTGGTGCAAACACCGCTGGTCTGGCCGCTGCTGGCACCCTGATGGTTCTGGCTGGCGCTGGCGCTGGTGCAACCGTTCTTGCTCGTCGTAAGCAGAACGCCTGATTGATACGGTGAACATGGCTCCGGCCATGTGAACTGACTTAAGTCACCCCTGTAGCGAAAGCTGCGGGGGTGACTTTTTATACCCAGCGTTGCATTTGTTCTGGTACCTGTAATGGTGTAGAATGGTTGATGTACCAATGGAATCAACTATATGAGTTGAAAGGTTTGTTATGGTTTTATCTGGTGGCATTACCGTTTTTGATCGCGATCCCGGTCTTAACCCAGATGTACCTGTTCTCGGTATCGTCGGTCTTAAACGATCGGGTAAAGACACCGCTGCTCAGGCGCTTGTTGATCAGGGCTGGACGCGCATGGCGTTCGCTGATCCACTCAAAGAAATGGCTATGAAGCTGCGCGGTGTATGGGTTGAGGTACCCGAAGGTGTTCACCTAGACGCTGCTGTGCCTGTGATGCGTGATTCATCGGGCCACGGTGGGAGTTTTGCACAGTATCATTACGTCGTTGATGCTCTGGGTATGGAAGCGGCGAAGGATCTCGTGCCTGACGTGCGACGTCTGCTCCAAACTCTTGGAACGGACTGTGTGCGTGGAACGTTCGGTGGCACGGCGTGGGTTGATTTGATGGAGCGTAAGATCCGTCAAGCACTCAGTAATGGTGAGTCCGTTGTGATCCCTGATGTGCGCTTCCACGAAGAATTCGATCTTATTGCGCGTCTTGGTGGCGATGTGATCGGGGTCTGGCGAGGTGACGACACCTCTCTTGCTGATTTGGTGTTTTATAATATTGCACCCAAAGGTGGCGATGAGCATGAGTCAGAGCGAAACGCGTATGAGTTACTTTTACGTACTGGGTTCGTGATCCATAACAATGGTTCTATTGGTGATCTATATGGAGAGATGTGTAATCTTTTCTGACATATGCTCGCTCTTATCTGGCGCTTATCTGGTTTTTATGTGACTGGGTAAGCGCCATTTCTCTTGATACACGAGCCGAATGGTGTTATCATGGTCTATAGATGACCAGATAAGAACCATCTGGTCCGTGTAGTCCACACACAGAAAGGGGTGTTTATGCCCAAGCGTTTTATGGGGTCTGTTCCACGGCCTACGCCGAAGCGGTTCCGTGTCTCTGTTCCAGAAACCGATGAGTCTGTTCTGGCATGGATTGGCGCTCAAAGTGATCTGAGCAATTCAGTGCGAGCGCTCATTAGAGAGTCGATTGAGCGCAACGGATACCGTGATGCGACGTGTTATCCCGTCGTGCAACAGCCTCGTCGTGGTCGTCCTCCGAAGGTTACGGGTGATGAAACTGTCGATGAGGCAGTCGATGCAGTAGCGGCGGAACCTGCGGATGAACCTCGTGATGAGAC
>ERZ773024.120-NODE-120-length-27979-cov-12.796627_pt1 | contig 27979 bp, 27 predicted proteins | sample MGYA00511667_ERZ773024 | MGnify/ENA primary metagenome ERZ773024 (study PRJEB29015, sample SAMEA2738117) | human oral metagenome | biome: human oral; feature: human-associated habitat; material: saliva | place: China | collected 2258 ... | reverse complement strand
ACGACTCATTCAAAGGTTGCGGTTCATCCGCTTCAGGTAGAGGTGCTGCCTCCTGGTTTCCAGGTAAATCCCCGAATGCGTTCTCAGCCTTTTTTGTATGCTCCTGAGTCTTCTCAGGGGCTTTTTTATCTAGTTTGATAAGTCCTTTTTTAGCTTTTAGATAGTCGTTCCAGTCGTTTTTCTTTTGGCCGTCTGCAAGTGGGGGAATATCGACTTTAACAGGAATATTCATATCTTGAAATTTTTCTTTTATAAATTTTCGGCCTGCTTCGTCATTATCTACGGCTAGAGTAATTAAACCATCTTCTAAGCGTTGAGAAACGTTATCAAGCATATGTAGACGATCAATAAGCTGTCCCAGCTCCCTTCTATTGTCCTTTAGGACTTGTGACGGGCGATTGGGTCCAGTTGGGTCAGAAGAGGCCATATCAGCCACATAACGGCTCACAGTGGCCTTTTTTAGCCCATCCATAGCAACAAGTCTGACATCTTTCAGACTTTCCTTGTGGACCTCGTAATAGCTCATAAGGTCAATAGGGGCTTCTGCAAAGACCAAGCGTTTAGGTTGGCCAATATCAAGTGTTAAACCCATCATTCCGTCAGAGTGAGTCATGATTTTTTTCAAGCGCCCTCGTTCGTGAATATCGGGATGATTTTCAATTCCCTGGAGTGTTGCTCCTTTAAGCGACCCATCTACATCAAGAGACTTAAAGACTATTACAGGCTCAATTAAATCTCCTGTCTTATGATTAGCTTGGGCCAAGACTCCTGCTTTTAAAAAGAGGTCTATCGTTTCATCTGATAGCCCTCTTTCATTTTTTAGATAATCACGTCCCAGGTCAAAGTCTTTTGACTCAAAGCGCTTAAGATAATAGTTAAATGGTTCTCTTTCTGGTAGTGGTTCGACTTCAATGGTTTTAAACTCTCCTGTAACTAGGTAGTTGACAGCTTCTTTGAAATTTGGACGTTCTCCAGTGTTTAATTCTTGAATAACTTGTACCAGGTTAATAGTGTCACCACCTGTTTCTTGAGACCACCATCTGAATGTATTTCGGTCTGGGTAGAGTTTCAAAGAGTCGTGTTCCTCCCAATGATAGACGTTTCCACGTTCTGGGATAAGTTTCATTCCAAGACCTTCAGCAACAGCCAGAATATCTTTAGCCTTGGCTTCGTCACGTTGCTTGTTTGATAGTAGGCTTGATAGTGCTTGTCCTCGTTCTGCTGCATTTGACATAGGTTAATTTCCTTTCTATCCGATTTCTTTCCCTCGTTCAATTTGTTTTGTTATGGCCAGTCTCACTTTGGCCACAAAGTCCTCTTTTTTCATTTTCCCTTCACCTATCTTGGCCAGTGCTGTTTCCCATTTACCAGTTGTTTCAGGATTGGTATAAGCTATATTGAGCTTATCCAAATAATGAATTAGCAATATTCCTCGTTCGGTTGGGAATAGTTGGCCACTCTTTTTGTCCTTTGTGATATACCCTTTATCTTGGACAGACTTAATCATGGCATCCCGTGTAGCAGGTGTTCCCAAGCTGTACTTAGGTAACCATTTTTTCAAAAGGCTGTTTTCAGTGATACGTTGAGGAGGTTTTGTTGCATCTTCCTTCAATTGACGTTCTACGGCAATTTCTTGTCCCTCCTGGTATGGAGGTAAAACCTGTTCCTTACTTTGACTAGGAAGATAGGCCTGCCAACCTTTAGATAAAGTCACAGAGCCAGTTGTTTTAAACTCCTGTCCGTTATTATCCAGGGTAATACTTGTTGACGTGTACTCATAATCTGGTGCAAACATCAATAATGTTCTGAAGGTCACCATCTGATAAATCAGACGTTCTTCTTTTTCTAGTTCTTCCATATCTGGGATAATCTCAGTAGGAATAATAGCATAGTGTTCCACCACTTTTTTATCATTGACAAAAGACTTTCTAGGGCTTCTGTTTGGCGTTTCTATTGTTTTACCAATAGCTGCTTGATAGTCGTCAATATGTTCTACTAGGTAATCAAATTCATTAGTTGTGATAAGATTTGAGTTTGTCCGTGGATAGGACATATAACCTTTTTGATAGAGACTTTGGATGATACTTTTTGTTCTATCAGCATCAAATTTATAGAGTTTAGACATTTCAGCTTGAATATCTGTAAGGTTATAGAGTTTAGGAGCTGTCTTTGATTTTTTCTCAGAAGATACCTGGGTAATCGTTGCCCTATCTGACAATAATTCTAGGGCTTTTACAGCTTCTGCTTCAGTTTCAAACTTGGCTTCATGAGAGAAAGCGACCTGGTTTGTCTGGTCAAATAATCGGAGTTGCCAAAATGGTTTTGAAACAAAATTCTCTATTTCCTCGTTATTTTTAACAATTAGCGAAACAATAGGGGTCTGTACTCGTCCGACCGTCATACCTTTGGACTTTTCAGGAATTAGTTCATGATCTCGCATCATAAGAGTTGTAAATGGACTCAAATTAAAACCTACTAGCCAGTCGGCTTCCCCTCGTGCTTCTGCTTCATGGTAATAGTTGACTGTTTCTTCAGGTCTTCTTAAGTTTCTAAATGCCATGTCTAGCCCTTTTTGAGTTAGTGAGTTGGCCCATAAACGATAACTAACCTTTTTCAAACTACCTGGTATCTTGTTGAGAATATAATAGGCAATGGCTTCTCCTTCACGGTCTGGGTCCGTTCCAATCATAATACTGTCAACGTTCTTAATAGCATTCTTGATGGCGTTAAAATTCTTCTTGGTATTTTTTTTGATTTCAAAATCAAAATGATCGGGGAACATTGGAAGTCGTTCTACGCTTTCCCAATTTTCAAAATTAGTCCAGGGGTTAGACCGTTCAACCAAGTGTCCAACCGCAGGACGGACAAGGACCTGGGCAGATAGTTGCTCGGAATAAACATCCCAACCAGTATCAGTCTTCTTGGGTTTTCCCAAAGCATTGGCATATTTTTTTGCCTGATCGGGCTTTTCTGCTAGAAGTAGTATTGTTTTCATTTCACTCCTCCCTTATATGCTCCGCCCTTGTTTCTTTTTAGGGCTATCTTGTAATTTAGCACTTTGCTTCTCAAGAGTATCTGCAAGTTTGACCAAATACTTATCTACCTCTCTTTCTTTAGCTTTTGCAAGAAATCGCATTCTAGGTTCATTACCAATAGTATTTTCTTCAGCTAATGATATTACTCCCCGACTTGATGCAATATAGTGATCGTAAAGTCGCTTTTCAAATAATTCACCTAAACGACCTAGAGCTTCTGTAGTTTCTAGGTCAGCTTTAGATGCACCTAATCCGCCAGAAGGGTGGTTATGACTAACGATAAATCCTTTATTTTGGTCTTTATTGACTTGGTCCATAATAAAAGCAAGGTCAACGGCTGTATTATTATAGGTACCCATAAACATATCCTTAACACCGTTAATGTTCAATTGGTCGTCATAGGTAATAACTGTGAAAATCTCCTGCTTATTCATAGTGGCCTTCATACACAATAATGACTCAACTTTTTGTTCATCATAATAGACGTTTAAACCTTCGAGTTCTTTTGCTACATAGTAGCCAACAAAGTCACTGAGTTCGGATGCTTCTGTTAACTCTTCAGGTAAGTCATAAATACTATCATTTCCAATAATAAATTCTTTATAATCAGTCGTATGTTCATATCCTTTAAAGTCCAATGGTTCAGATGAATCAGCTTCCTGAGAATAGACTCTTAGCGGAAGTACCCCTTCTTCACCCAAGATTGATATTCTATCAATACAAACTCTAGTAGTATCTTCATAAACTGCTTCAAGTAAATTTATTTTATTTTTTATATCTTGGCTTAAACCTTCTTTAGAAAAGATATTAGGGTGATCTACAATAGCGTAAGACCTAATACCTGCTTTAAATGCTGTATTTAGGACTTCTTTATCTGACATATCCGCAGAAATTTTAGCGTAATATGTAGGGTGGAGTTGAGTCGAGAAACCAATAATATAGGCTTCGTTTTCTCCTGGAACCACTTGCTCCTGATTTACAAAACGAAGCAACGCATCAGAATTAAAAACTTTTGCTGTATCATATTCAAGTTCTTGTTTCGCATAAGTCAAGAAATTCTGAAGGTCATCAACTCGTGGATCGTCGTTCGTAACCAGGTCATAAAGTTCTTGGGCAGTCGTCACGCCAAAGTAATCGTATAAGCTCATTTGTTATTCCTTCCATTTTTTATGTAATAGAAAAAGCCAAGTCTTAATTGACCTGGCTTTTATCTTTAGTTAGACTAATAAAATTTATTTAAAAGTTCTTCCAACTCCTGGACAAGTGGATTAGTTGGATTGTTTTGCATATAGTCAATAAGTTCATCAAAGGTACTTACCCCTAAATCTTCCATCAGGCCCTTAAAACCTCGTGGTTTTTGTTTGATATCTTCAGTCATATAATCACCTCCGTTTCTTGTATTATATCACTATCAATCTTCATCCCATGCAAAAGGCAAAACATCTTCAGTTTCTTCTAGGTCGTCTTCTACGACTTTTTCATGATAAATTGGTAAGACGGTTTCTTGAAATGCACTCTCAGAGGAAATCTCAGCATTATCTTCAGAGGTCATTGCAGCCTGGTTAGTCTCTACTTCTTCGTTGCTTGCTTGAGCTTCATTTTTAGCAATTTCAGCTTCTAGTTCAGAGGTCAAATCAACGACTGTTTCATATTCAATATTGGCCAAAAATTCTTCAATATCAGACCCATAGCGGACATAATCATACCAGTTTTTATCAGAAGGACTATCCGCAAGCCAGTCTTTCATAGGATGGAGGTTGACACTTGTCTTTTTATCTCGACAAACATTCTGCTTAGCAATAAAGACTAAGGCTTCATCAATACCGATACGTGCAACCTCGTCAGGTGTCATCAAGTCACGGCCTTGGCGCTGGTGAGACGTGCTACTTGAGCCACCACGTCCACGGCTTTCAGAATAGTTCTGAATATCAATTGTTTGTTTCCCTGCACGCATTGAGAAATACTTCATGGTGTCTTCATCATTGGTACCTAGATAAAGCAGAGTCGCACAGTTATTTAAGATTGTTTTCCAGTCATCCTTATACAAGGCCTTTAGTTGGTTAATGGCTTGTAAAATAATCTTAATGGACATTTCACGGCTTCGCACAGAGGCCAAGACTTCATTGAAATTAGGAATACGGCCAATGTTGGCAAATTCGTCAATAATAAATTGAACATGAAGAAGGTCCTCATAGCTGTAACCTTCACGTCTTCCCTGGATAATTGCATCAGCACCGTGGGTTAATTCCTCGAACATGATTGCAAAGAATGTTGAGGCTAAGAAGTTGAAAGCCTTGTTTGTTTCTGGAATTGCAATGAAGACGGCTGTCTTTTGAGTATTCCATGTGTCAATATCCATTGAGTCTGTCTTAATCATATCGGTCACGGCTTGGTGGTCAAAGACAGAATATTGTGCAGACATCACAGCAAGCACTGAGTTTCTTGTTTCTGCTTGAAAGTTTGCATTAAAAAGGTCCCATTGACGACAAGCATAGTTGCCAGGGAGTGCTTCTTCCAGCTCTTCAAACATTAGTTCTACAGGAGCAGGAACATCTTCCTCTTTGCGTTGCAAATTACGCAAGAGGTCCCCAATCATAGAAAGATTAGGCTCATAACCTCGAACCTGACTATCAAAATAGAGGTAACCAATTAAGGCCCTGGTTAAAAGCAAGTTGGCTTGTACCCAGAAATTTTCCCCCTGGGAATCTGATTTTTTAGTTCCTTCAATGATAGCTTCAGTTACTCGGTCTATATCTAGTTCTGAGTGCATATACTTGAAAGGGTTAAACGTATTTGAATTTGATAAAGTTACCAGGTCAAACACTTTAACCTGATAACCATGTTTTTCCAACATTGTACCCACTTCATGGACAAGTAACCCTTTAGGGTCAGTTACAACATAAGAACCGTTCATTTGCATTAGGTTAGGCTTAACATAAGTAAAGGTTTTACCATCACCAGGAAGACCACAGGCAAGAACATTCTTGTTTAGTTGCCACTCAAAGGGGAGGCGCTTGTTGTAAAGCCCCATCTTCACATTCTGAGTGAAAAGCATGTTATTTTCAGGCTCTTTGTCCTGAAACCCCTGAAGTTCTCTTGGAGTCGCAAAGCGGGCCGACCCTGCTTCTTCTCCTGATCTTAGATTTTTTGTGATACTCATTTTACTATAAAGAACAAGAGCAATAAAGAAACCTATAGCCATTGCAGCAAACCCTAAAGGTTTGAAACTGAAGAGAAAATAAGGGGGGTTAAAATAGTTTGTTACTGTATACTCATAAGGCATGAATAAGTGTTCTGCCGTTACAGGTGGGGACATGGAGAACAGTGTGTAGGCACGGTTTAAAGCTAGGGCAAAGATAAGCCCTAATACTGCAAATGGCCAGAATTTAGGTTTTTTCTTTTGCATAAGCCCCTCCTAAACTGACTTCGTAGGCTTCTTAGCTTTAGTTCCTACTGATTGTTTTGGCGCTGCTGCCTTATGTTTAGCGATTTGTTCTTGAGGTTTTAAGTCTTTAGGAGTCTTCTGAAGAGATTTAATTTGTTTTTTGTCGTTAATAATATCTTCTTTTACTCTTTCAAGAGCTGCTTGGAATTGTTTTTGATCTTTTGATTTAAACCAGTAGTTATAGTTGCCATTTGCTAGCTCTTCTGCGTGAAATTGAATGCCATATTCTTTCAAATAGGCTTTTAACTTGTCTAAGTTCATTTCATTATTTGAGAATTGCTTGTAATCTAATGTATCGCCTCTCTTCTTTAGGGCGTCTATAGATTTTTTCTCCCCAGGCATTGTCTCAATTTTTGATGAAACCATCTTGCGTATATCAGCAGCTCTATCTGCTAATGATTTTGCTAGAACGCAACTGATATTGTATAGGAGTCTGGCACTCATCCCCCCTTGATTTTTGAATTCTCTAATGACAGCTTCTTGATCTACAACCATTTTTCTTCTCCTTTATCCTGGATAATCTGACTCTTTTGGCAACTTAGTTACCTCATAGCCATACATAGCCTTTTTGGCTTTTTTTACAGTAAATTTGAAACGTGATGATTTAGTCTTATCATCTTTGTTATAACTAACAACGTAAGTCATTTCATAAGTTTGCTTATCTTTGGTTTGTGCCTTTTCAAGCAGGACCGCTGTTGTAGTCACCTTGTCAAAAGGTTGGTTAGAAACCTTTGAGCTAATGAAATTATCAAGGTCACTATTTGTAAGATATGCTCCAATAAAGTAGCGACTAAAAACATCTACTTCATGTTCGTCTGACATATCATTAACAGTTGAGGTTTGTTTGGGTGTAGACTGTGTTGCTTTAATTGCTCCCGTTTTAAGACCTACTGCAATAGTGTGTGAAACACCTGCTCCATAGAGGGCTAAGAAGAGAACAACCAACCAAGCCACAATTTTACCAAAACTTACAATGTTAAGTTTGCTTCCTGTATAAGATGATGAAGGAACAACATTATTGCTAGTAGGAAAATTTGTTTTTGTGTCTGAAATAGGTGACACTTGTTCCTCTTCATCAATATTCACTGGGTTACTTTCTTCTGGTTCTGATACTGATTGAGGAGGAACCTTTAGGGCTTGTTTAGGTTTCCGACGACTAAACAAGCCTCCTCCTTCAGCGGCTAAACCAAAGTCTTTCAGAGATTGTTCAAGATCGCCTTCCGTTGGGGGAATTTCTACAGTCTTCTCTTCTAGGACTTCATTTGTTTTAGCGTTTAAATGAGTTAATTTATAGCGCCCCATAGTGTTTGTGGCCAGGTGTCTTGTTTCAATTTGCTCCATTTCATAGAGAAATTGAGCTCTATTTGCAAATTCGCTAATTTTGTTTGTCTGTAGGTTTGTAACTTGAAATGTCATTATCAACCCTCCTTGTAATTCTTAAGAGCAGCATCTAATTCTTCAGGACTTATATCATAACGCTTGATTACTTCAAGACGTGCTTCAACTTGGAGCTCTTCAACTTGCTTATTATAACCATCCAGGCGCTTCTGAATGGCAGCAAGTTGTTTCTCCGTCTTTGCTTTCAATTCTAAAGCCCTATCTAAGCGTTCTTGAATTGTTTTCTTTTTGCGTTTAGGTTTTTGTTCAGTTTGTTCTTCTTGTAGTTTTTCTTGATAGTCGTTCATTGTTTATATTTCCTTTCATTGTTTACGTTCAAGCATGATATTGCAGTTAGCAAAAACAGGATCATCAGCTAGTCCTTCTGGGTGAACATACTTATTATTAAATAAAAACTCATCGGCATCATAGTTTAATAAAACTGCACCGCCTTCATCTACATCTACTAGCAAACATTCAAGTTGATCGCAAGCCTGTTTTAGCCTGTTAGCTGTTCGTGGTTTTAACAACCCACTGTTAGAAATGAGTACGCTCATCCTAATCACTGTGTTGTTTTCACTAAATTCCAAGTTTGGTTCATTGTAGTCCAGATTATTGTCCTCCCACGCCTCTATAATGTAATCATAAAGACGTTCTAGCACTTTCTGCCCCTTAACAACCATATAAAGATTTGGACACTCACCTAGATACATCTCAAATTGGATATAACCAGTACCATAAGGAATTAAAGCCTGTACTCCTTCCCTGTTCTCATCCCTATACTGACTCGGTAACGTTCTGGATAATTCATCAAGCCTTTGTTTAAAATCTTTAAATTCCATCTGATTATTCCTCACTGTTTAAAGAGTCTGTAGAGGTTGGTGAAGTAGCATTTCCACTTCCGCTAGTGCCAGTAGAAGTAGAGGCATTACTTCCAGAGCTTGAAGCACTCTCTAGTGTGCCATAGCTATTAGTAGTGTCTGTAACATTTGCTGAGTCTGTGACAATAAGGTAGCTCATGTTATTGACCTTAAACTTTTTACCATCTTTAGTAAATGTTAGGCGCAATGTATTTTTACTAGCAACATTCTTCTGAGCATCTTTATAGTCACCCTTATTTTTTAGGAGTGTATTTGTGTAGTTGATTGTGGCAATGGCCGTATTGTTCTTTTCATCAATAAAGATATCGGCTGATTTGAAAGCCTGGTCAACCACATAACCTTTATAAGTTTGATTAACGGGTTCGTTCTCCATATTGACAACAGACGTATATAGACCATCAGTCATAAAAGGTTTATAACGAGAACGGTTCTCCTCCAGGTCCTTCTTCGTATAATAAGCAATCAAGAATTTCCTGATATAGTCCTGGGTCAATTCTGTTCCTTCAGCAACTTTTTTTGTTTTAGGAGCTGACACTTTCTGTGTTGACTTTCCAATATGTCCAATACTGAACCCAATAACGAAGATCAGAACCACCACAATAGCAATTCCTACTCCTTTTAAAATTTTAACTTTGAATGTATCAATCATAATAGACCTTTCTTTTATTGTATTTTACTGTCCAGGAGGCATAGCGAAACTATAATAATTTGCATTATTGACAACCCTCCAATGGACCTTATCTTGGACAAAAGTATAGTTAAGCTCAGAAATCAAGAATGAACCATCATCATTAACGTGCTCAACAAACATTACATGCCCATAGATACCTAAAGTACCGTCAAAGCCACCAGCAGTTGAACATACGGCCCCAACTTGAGGGGTTGAAGTAGTATGCCAACCGTTTTGAGCTACAAGGTTAGCAACCCAATCTTGACCGTTCCCAAGTTGTGGAGCTACATCAAGTCCCCAAGTTTCGTGTACTCGGTTCCAAACATAGAAAGTACACTGTCCTGCAGGGTAATTATTTCCTGGATAACCTGTCACAGTGTTACTAGACGGTTGACCCCATTTCAGTTTACCTTCATATTCACTAGGGAAGTCCCATGAAGAGGCTTTAGTTCCTCCTGGCCCTGAACCTGTGCCAGAGCTCTTAGGTGTTTGATGGAACCAAGTCAAAGCCTGTTTTGCAATCTTTTGACGTTCGCTAATTTTATCGCCTGGAACACCTTCCCATTGGGAAAGAAAACGACTCGTCAGAGTATCTACATCATCATTACTTGTCAATACGCTTTTCAAAATATTGATATAGTAGGGGTTATCCCCTTCAAGCATGAAACGGATTTGAGCGTCAAGTGTGTACCATTTTTTATCAATCTTCTTGGCATATTCAAGTAAAAGGGTGTGACGTGTTGCACCATCTGCTGTATCTGTCCACTGACCTAGGCCGAGACCACGGTGAAGGATATTGGGGAAACCACCACCATAAATAGCGGGCCCTCCCATATTCAACCATTCTTCATTTTCCCATGAATCAGCAGATGCTCCGACAGGAGGTGAGAGATAATCTCCTTCTGCACGTTTAGGCTCAATTTGAGACTCTACACCAAAACACCCTGCCATTGCAGCAATTCCGTTGTCGGTTGCTTCAGGAAGGGACTTCTTGACTAAATCATAAAGTTGTTTTGCCCGTCCGCTCATTTCACCTGCTGTCTCTGTCGCTGTCACTTGAGTATGTTGGCTATAGGCGACAAAAGGAAAGTAAAAGCCTGGATTGACGATTTGCCATTTATCAATCTTCTTCCCTTTTTTATCTACGTTACGGGTGAAGGTTCTGGCATCCTCATTATCTTCATCACGTTTTTCAAGATATTTGGCTTCGTCATAATACCTTTTGTCATCTTTGTCATTACTGTCCAAAGTCTCTTTGCGTTTAGCATAGGCAATTTCTTGCCCATTACCTTGAACAGACCCTAATTCAGTCCCCTCTTCAATCTTGTCTCCAGACTTGACACGGGCTCCTGATACGTTATAGAAAATAAACTCCGCATCATCTGTATAGATAATGATATTAGTCTTCTGTTTCTTTTCTTCGCTTTCCTTTTTATCCTTTGGAAGGTTCGTTTTAAAGGTCTTTAGTGTAGATTTTCCAACCTCAACTTTTCCGTCCATAGGCGCATAAAGTTTTTGACCTGAAGAGGCCTTAATAGTCGTGTTATAGCTAAACTTATCTTTTGCTGTATAACCATAACGTTTTTCTATCATGACTCCTTCAGACTGACTTTTATCATCAGCAGCATTATATAGAGGGTTTTGAAGTTCTTGCATTCCAGGGTATTTCCCTGACTCCTTTGCATTTTCAAGAATTTCTTCATATTCTTCACGATCAGACTTACTGAGTTTGGTCCACTCTTTCCCGTTTGTATAGACATCTTTCATTGTCTTCAGGTTATTTGGGTCTTCGTTTTCCTGCTTCCAAATATCATCAAGAGCATCTGAAAAATGGTTTAGACCAAATTTTCCTGCCCATTTGCCACCATTACCATCTTCCCACTTGGCAGATGGTTCCCATTCTCCTCCGTAACGATAATTCATGTATAGTAGAATTTCATCAATATCTGTGTAGTATTCAACCTTATCATTCGATTTTTTACGGTCTGTCTTAGATAATTGGACCCAAGAGTCATTTAAACTGAAATCTGTTTGTTGAACAATATTTGACGAGAATACACCAGTAACCATGACCACAAGTAACATTAAAGCTAGAATTACAGCAACCACCCAACCAACTGGTGTCGCAAAGAAAGCAATCGCTCCGTTGACAGCAGCAGCAGCAGCCTTAATAGCTAGCTGAGCCACTTGCAAGGCTCTTCTAGCTCCTTTGGCACTTGCCTGTGCAGCACGCCTAGCATTCTTAGCAGTCCTTTTTGCGACTCTTCCTGCTGATTTCGTTGAACGTTTGGCAAAACGAGAGCCCTTAACAACACCCCTACCTGTTGCTTTAGATACTCTTCCGATACCTCTGGCACCTTTTTTAGCACCGTGAATGGCATTTTTTGACGTTCTCGTATGATTTACAATTTCCGCTAAATCTTCATCTTGACTTAGACCTGATGCAATATAAGAAGTAACAGCGCTTGTACCTGTTTGGGCAACAGCTCTTGTAATCTTCTGAGTCTTTGTCGGGTTTGTCTTTTTAACTATCTTCTTTGTCTTACGAGCAATCCTTAAGTTATCTTTATTCTTCTTAAGTTTGAGAGCTTCAGCTCCCCCTCCTTCACGATAGTTCTTAGCAGCTTCCCGATAAGCGGCCTTAGCTTCTTTATACTCTTTATTAGCACCTCGCTGTGCAATTCGGCCTCTATTGTTATTATGCCTTTGAACAGCCTGACTGATTTCTTGTTTTCTTTGAGAGTATCTACTTTTTGACGATTGATTATTACTCAAGAAATAATCACCCCTTTCTATTTAGATATGAAAAAAGAGGTGATTATCTATCACCTCTATGCACCTGCTTCAGAATAAGCATCCGTTGCAATTAGTTTAAATAATTTCGTTGTTCTAGGTATTGGATTTTCAAATGGAACCACTGTTCCGCCTGCAATAATAAGACCTGTTCCCTTTGCTTTAGGTTTCGTTACGTATCTTAATTGACTTTCTGTCAATTCATACATAGCTGCCAATTCACGGGCATCAGACCCTTTTTGTTTCAAAAGGACAACAAATTCTGAGTTGTTTAACAACTTACGTCCTTCAGTACGATCAAGCAACGTTTCCACGTTCTGAGTAATTCCCGTAGGGATTGCCCCATATTTACGGACACGGGCGTACAAGTTAGTAAAAAATAGTGCCTGATTATCAGTTTGAAATTGATTTTGCATTTCATCAAAGTAAATACGTGTAGTGAATTTTCCTTGGTTGTTAACAACCATATTCCAAATATAATCCTGAATAACCATCAGTGCAAAAGGCTTCAATTTCCCATCAAGTTTTTTCAAATTAAAGATAACAAAGCGATCATTGATATCTACATTAGTTTCATAAGAGAAAATATCCTGAGAACCTTTAGCATAGGTTTCAGAGGCAATAGCCATATCCCTAGCTTCTTGTTCAGGTTGATCCAACATAATATCATGCCAATCTTTAAGGGTTGGCATACGTCCTTCATCTTGGAAACGTTCGTAAGTTAAGTGGGTCACACGGTCAATAATAGACACCTGGGCATCTGTAACTTCTGTAAGTACGTTTTCAAAGAACCCAATCAACAATGAAGATTTTTGTGCAATTGGATCTCCATCTTCAGCATCCAGTTTATCCATATCAGGCAAATCTAGTAGGTTCAGGTGAGTCTGAGAACCTGGGTAAATATCTATCATCTGCGCTCCAAATTCTCGTCCGATATCACTATATTCGTCTTCAGGGTCTACTATGATGACTCTATCATATATGTTTTTCAATAATGTTGGAATTACTTCCATTGATTTAACTGTTACCGACTTACCACTGCCTGAGCTCCCAAGAATAACACCTGAAGGTGTATTCAAATCACGTTGACGATCAAGGGTAATCGAATTATGGCTTAATTGGTTTTGCCCATAATAGACTGCCCAGGGGCTCTTACTTTGAAGGTCAACGTTCGTGAAAGGGACCTGTGTCACAATATTAGAGGTTGTCATGTCACGCATATAATTTTGTTTCACTTCAAGGAACGGAATCCCAATCGGTAAAGTTGAATTAAGACCATTTTCTTGTTGGTAAGAGGCTACATCAAATTCTGCGCCATGCTTACGTCCAGCAGCCTTAACTCGACTTGTAAAGTCTTCTAGCTCTTCTTCGCTATCCGCTTTAAAGAAGACTGTGAAAATGCCTGAATAAATTTTTTGGTCATTATCCTGTATTTCAGACTTCCAAACTTCGGCTTCTTCAGCAAGCTCCGCAGCAACCCCACCAGTAGCAAGTTCCTGTGAAATACCATCACGAGCCCCTGCTTTTTGACTTTTGACCATATCCATTTTGATAGCCGCCTCTGCATTATTGATTTTTTTCAAGGACTCACCTACATCATAAGGACGTGCTAAAACATTGATAACTAATTCAATACCAACATCTACGAGCGACTTAATCAAACGATCATTAAGGAAATTCGGGTAATTTCTGACAAACATTACACGTCCAAATTGATTATCAATCTTCATCATTTTAGGTTGGAACCAAATTGAACCAGGTGCAATAAATGACTTGGTACCAAGACCACTTCGGATAAGGTCACGGTAATCAAGGTTCAAGTATGGATTACCTCTAAGAATATCAGAGAAGATATTTAATCGCTCTGAGCCATTTAATACCTTGAAATCAACATCTACCGCTTGAAATTGAGCTGTGAAGTTATTTTCGACATCATTAAGTCTACGATAGGCCATTTTCCTGTCTTCAGCTACTGTAGACACTGTAACGAATTTTTTAACCTCAAAGTTATTTTGTTCCTTGTCAAAACGATCTTTAATTATTTTATTGTATTCATCACGATAATCATTGAAACCATCATTTACTCTATCATAAGAAATTTGCTCTACAGCATTGTCAGGTAAAGGACGGTTAATGACCGTGAGTTGGTAGGTGTTATCACTGTCTAAGACATTTAAAGCATCAGCATAGTAATCTATAATATCTGATTTTTCATCATCACTTGCGGTAATGTAGTTAGCATCACCCAAGGCATAGGTCCGTGAAAATTCACGACCTGTAATGTGCATGAGTCCATCTTCAAAAAGACTCGTGTACTTAATTGTATTTTGAGTTGATTTTTTTAATGCTTTTTGTAGCTGTTTCCCACGTTCTAGCTCCTCTTGTGTAAGAGTTGGCTTAATTCCATTCGTGGACATCTTTTGCTTGCGAAAAGGCAGAATTGCCATAAGTTACCTCCTTATTTCCAAATGCTGTGAAATCATCATCAGTTTGATAGCTTCGTTCTTGAATTGTTAAGATAAATAGCAACCGTTCTTTAACAATCCCGTCTAACTTAAGCCCATAGACAATAAAAGGCGGTGTTCCTAGAACAACCACCATATACATGTATAAATCGGGCATAGTCAAAATAACTGTCGGCAAGACACCAATCATAACGACAGTTCCTACACCTAAGACCATTATAAAAATGCGGGCCGTCATACCGCCTACAACCGATCTTTCATACTGGTCAATTTCTTTTAGGAAAATCGACCCTAATTTACTTTTATTCAACTATATACCTCCATTTAGTTAGCTTGGAGAAGTGATCTTGCCATCCGTTGTGAACCTAAGAGCAACCAAACAAATAAAATGCACTTTCCAATATAAGAAAAACCTGATGCAAATGTTTTTATCCAATCTGCATTAGCTAGGTCAATATCGGTTTGCACTCCGAAGGCATGCCAAATAACCAATAAAATGACAATCAAAAGTCCTTGGAGGGCAGCTGCGGTAGTCTTTCTCAATAAATTAGTCGCAATGCTTCTTGTGTCATCAGACATCCAAAAAGCAACGATTAAAGGTGATACGGCTCTGTAGAGATAAAGTTCAATAAATCTCATAAATACTAGGATATTTGTTAGCATCAAGGCTGTGGCACCGCAAAGATATGCTAGTGCATTTACAACCGCCCTAATGACCCAATTTCCTTTTTTAAGAGCTGTAAATTCAAAAAGATCATTCGATACGTTAGCTCCAACCATACGTATCAATAGACTAGTAACCTGCATAATAGCAACAACAATTTGGCTTGACATGGCTACTAGAAAGTATGCAATAAGATACTTTAAAGCAACTTCTAACATGAGTCGATAAGTCAGTTCTCCGCCTTGTTGCTTAAGATACTTGTACCAGGACATCATTTCTACTAACAAAAAGAAACTAACAATAATATAACCTACTACAACAAAACTTTTATTAATACCAATAACAGCTTGGTTTGCAGCGCTATTATATTGCCTTAAACTTTTTGTCATGTTTTTTATGAGTTCGTCCATAGTCCTCCCTTCATACTTTAAGGATAAAAAAAGAAGTGTCTGAAACACTTCATGATAAATATTAACGTGATAAGAGAAAAACAAAACCTATGATACGTACAAAAAAGAAGAAAATGGTCAAAATAATATTAACTATAAATAAAGCAAGTGAGAAAGCAAATTTTACCAACTCCCAGAAAACACTGAAGATAAATGTCAGTGCATTCCAAAGGCTTCTCCAGGCTGATTTTTTGCGATAGTTAGGACTATGACTTGAAATATAATCCTGATTTCCGATAGTTAAAGGACTAGACGACTCAGAAATTACAAAAATATCACCATTTTTTTCAGCTTCATAAACCTCTGAAATAGAAGGTCTATGACCATTGATACTTTCATAATAGGAAATCCATTCTTCTCTATTCATAATCATCAACCTCTTTCCTAATCTTATTCTTATTGTATCATAATTATTAACACTTTGGTATCTCTCTAAATGCCTTTTAAAAATGAATTGCGTTGATCGCAGCAACAATTGCAGCTGCAATACCTGAGGCTACAGCAGCTATACCTCCGCCATAGACCATACTTGCCATTCCGTTATCAGTTTGTTGGGCATTTTGATTTTTCTTTCCTTGGAAAAAGTCAATTGCGCCAACAAAACACCATCCTAGTCCGCCAATAGCAACCAGACCACCCATGACAGTAATAATTTTTGTAACAACTTCCATTTTTATTATTTCTCCTTTGTTTCGCAAAAAAAGAGGCATCAACCTCTAGTTAGTTTTCTTCAATAATCACACAAGGTTCATCTTCTAGTAAGATGATTTGTGGAGCTTCTTGTTTGTATTCAATCATGATAGAACCTCCATCTATACAAAGGACAGTTAGATTTCATAGACAGTTTATTGACTTATCTAGGTCAATATTCAAACAAATAACGAGCCAGGGACTCGAACCCGTTACGCTCCTAAAAGCACTCGCTACTAACCAATGTCTTATCGTAGTTCTTGGTTAGATGAAATCTAACTGTCTTGTGTTTTAATGATTAGATTTATTTATTTTCTGACATTATTATGCTATAATGTCGATGTAAGTTTTAAATTTTTATAAATTTTTAACTAACCCCGATGGCCGTCGGGGTTTTTTTGTGTTGAGGTTGGTAAAGACCTCTTTTTTAAGACGGGTTTATCAAGCCATTCAAACCGTCCTGATAATTTTTTAAAATTTGTAATATAACGGCCGATTAAAATGTATAACATATTAAGACCAATTAAAATTACAAATGAGAAAAGAATTCCTAAAATTGGTTTTAGGTAATCCATCTAGTCCTTCTTACGTTTTGGCAAGAAACCAAGTCCTGCTGCAATAAGGAATGCGCCTAGGCTTGATAGGCTGACTGTAAGTGCAGTATCATCACCAGTATGTGGTAATGCCTCTGTTTCAGGGGTTACTGCTTGTTTGTCTGTTGACGGTTTAGCTTCAGGGGCTTTATCCGTTACCTTATTTGGGTCAGGAATTTGACTGTTAGAAGCAGTTGTTTTTGACTTCACCGTCTCAGAAGTGGATGGCTTTTCCTCAGACTTTGGTGTTGTCGGAGGGGTTGGTGTCACAGGTGTTGTAGGTGCTGTAACACCAGAAGTCCCGTCTGATACATGACTAGCACTCGTATCAGGAGCCTTGTCTGTTGACTTATCTGTTGGAACAGGAACAGTCACGCTTACCGTTGGGCTAGTTGACCCGTCGCTAACAGGAGTTGTTTCATCAGCGAAAACCCCTGATGATGCAGTTGCAAGCACTGCTGTTGAGATAAGTGAAATAAATTTCGCTTTATTCAAAGTCTCATACCTCTCTTTTCTTTTCCTTGCGGTGATAACCGACACCGCTTAAGCGAAGGAAGGATTGGTTGTTTTGCACAAATTTTCTTGCAATAACTAAATTATTCCGTTTAACGACTGATATTGCTTGAAATATAGTTGCAAAAGGCACAATCTCTTCCACGTTTACAAGTCGTCCATTTTTTCGCTCTTTTTTTTGAATTGCTGCGAACTTTGGCCGACATTTGGCAACAGTGCCGTCTTGAAGATATAGCATTACACCACCTTCAAGACCGAGTTGCCTGAGATCAGATAATCTCAAAAGAGTATCATTCATTTCGAACTCCTTTTTTTGCTTTTGTTTAACCAAAAATAGTTAAATCTGCATTTTTACGTAAGGTTTATAGCTTTGTTCACCTCGAACTCATTAAGGCTGGTAGCTACGGCCCGCTTGACCAACCACACAATTTTAACTGTGGGTCCTACCTCGTTAGCACTTACTTCCTGTAAGTGTGCCTTTGTTATACTTGATACCAGGCGCTAGATATACTTCTACTAGCTACGCTTTCGCCCCCATTTCTTTTTTTTATGCCTTCAGTATCACTAATCAGGACGAAAGATTATTATTCAGTTTTCAAGGAACATCAAGCAGTTTTAAGACCTGCTAAGGTCAAAGCTAAAGCAGCTTGTTACATACCAGTTGAAATCCAAGGGCCAACGCTGTCGTAAACCCATCCAACTCCGTTAGCATAGCCTTTTAGGACACTACGGTAATAGAGTCTGCCACGAATTCGGCGGTACTCATAGTAACGTCTTACTGGAGTGTCTGCGTGTGCGACATTATCACCTGTCTTGTACTGAACAGCACTGATTGTTGCACCACCCACTCCAAGAAGAGTGACTGCAAGCATAAGTTTGTTAGCAAATTTCATTTTGCTACCTCCTGAAAACATTTGTGACAGTTTAACGACATATCCAGGTCATGCTTTCAAGAAGGTACTTACTTATATTTGCCAGGTCATCCATTAGCATTTTCTTGTTTTCGTTTCTCTTGATTGAAAACAGCTAGGATGCCGTTAAAAACAAATTCTGCAATTTTTTCTGTAGAGGATGCATAGCGCATATTTTCTAGGGCGTATTGATAACGTTCATCAAAGTGGCGCATTACAAAGTCTGCTGAAGCTTTTGAGAACCTCTCTTGTCTTAGACGGTCATATACAAGTCCCCAAATATAATCTCTATCGTACTGTGTCGCTTCATCAACTTTTCGGTTTAGCGTGTTTTGATATTTATCATCTTGACTAGGGTAAGCTATCTCCTCGTCATCCTCAGAAGGAATGTCAGTGTCGCTAATATTAGTATCACTGTTATCAGTATCATTAGTGTCTGAATCTGACACCCCCCTAGTCTGAATCTGGTACCCCTCTAGTCCGAATCTGACACCCCCCTGGTCTAAATCTGACACCGGGGGGGTGTCTGGTTCAGAGAAGTCAGTGTTTACAAGGGTTCTAGTAGATTTGTCGTCAATTAATTGACCTAGATATATTCTATTTGCGAGGGTACCTTTTTGACTATTTGACTGCTTAACTTCATAAATCAAGCCGTACTCAGTCAATTGCTTTTTAATTCTTAGAAGTGTTGATTTTGAACAATTCAAAATTTCCATCAAATTAGCATTTGAATAAACTAGATAAATATATCCTGCTTCGTCAATCCAGTTATTTTTCAGGGAAAGACTCAAGCGATCTTTTAGAATTGCGTAAGCAACTTTAGTATCAATCCGCATTTGTTTATAGCGGTCACTTTCAAAAAGAATTTTGGGCAATGCATAGAAACGTTCTGACGTTTGAAATTCGTCTGCTGTAATCATCTGAATTTTTGTCATTACTTATACCTCTTTCAGTCTGAAATCACCGTTGGAAGCAAAACCGACTAAGCCAAAAGCTTCAAGTTCTTCAATACTGGTGACTGTTTCCTGACGTGATAACCCTGTTTGTTCCATCAAAAAAGAAATAATAGCTTCTCGTGAATTTTGCTCGCTAGGTGTCATCCCTAACCTCCAAATTAGATTTTTTTAACAAATAAAAGAGAACGCTCTTAACGCTCTCTTTGTAATTTTTTTATTCTTCCAAATCGGGACACATAGAAGTGAAGAGATAGAAATTTGAATCCCTCAGAAAAAAATTAAGCCCTATGCATCATCTTTTCTCCGGTCAAACTTCATGCTAAAATAAGAGAATGCTTTATCATAAAAAGAAATTAGGAGAAAAACTAGGACTTCCAACCTTTAACCACTACTATAATATTCCTATTACTTCCCTAGAATATAACCTTAAAAACTTAGGTCCGAGTGATACCTACATTATCACTTTCAAACAGGACAATAACCTCTTTGTTGTTGATATAACACATCAGATTGGTCATACCAGTCATTTTGATACCGTCTCCCTCTTTGAACAAGATAATCTCTTATCAGGTATCGCTGCTGTCCCTTTAGCCTCTGTTCATAGCATACAAATCTTGTCTTTTCCAAACAAGTTACACTCTCTGGACCCTAGTCAGCGTCTAAAAAATCTCGTCGCTCTTTACTACAAGGATGAAGAAATCATGCGTTACCTCAAGACGACTAAAAATATCGGTGATCAGGTGACAAGATATCAATTAGAGGCTGATCGACTAGAAAGACAAGGTAAGAGTTTTGACTTCTTCAAGTACACCAGTCGAGGCAAAGTACGAGAAGAAGACGGTCTATCGGAAGTGTCTAGCAAGGACTACGACTTCATTCCTGATTTTCATCCCTTCTTAACCTCACCAAGAAGCCAGCAGGTTTTAAGCGTCCCAGTAACCTACTGTGATGACAAAACGAAACAGACCGCTAAAATAGACATCATGGGGTGGTATATCAAGGACCAGCAACTTAAGATTCGTTGGAAACCCAAGTACATGCGCAAACGGCGATGGCGCTCATCACGTATCTCAATTGATATCGTGACCGACAACTACTTCTTCCAAGGACAAATCTATAGAGACAGTAGCGCCCCCCTATTTCTGAACAACCTAAGCTTTGACAGCAAGATTCCTAAGAGCTTCCTGCCATATCTCCAAAAACAGTACCAAATCTTTATGGCTCTAGTCGAAGAACAAAAAAAGACTAGCTCTCCTACGAAAGGTTCAGTTAAACAATAAGGATTAAGTATCTTTCACTAAAATTCCACATATCAAAAAGCTCATTCTTACACGCTAGAATGAGCTTTTAAGATTCTTCAATTGTCATTAGAACATCCTTTTGGAATTTTGTAAAAAATATTTTCATAAGGAGGAGTCATTGTGTGTCACCATTTTTATACCTAGCAATCATAGATTACCTCCATCAACTTACAAATAACTTTTTTGTATTGTAAATTTTCTATTACATTGGTATCACTCCCTAAGCTATTTTATGCAATAACTTGAAGTGTCTCCATTTTTATAACGTCCTAAATTCATCATCATAGTAATCACCTCTGATTCGTATGATTTGAGACCTATCTCCCCATTGACCACTCAATGAGGTTTACTTGTCGCCGTTCTTATAACGACTTACATCAAACATCAACATAAGCGTCACCTCGGTACTTTGTTACAAGATTTAAGCATTTAACTTTTGTCGATAGTTTACTCATTTGGCATCGGTATCACTCCTTAAGCTATTTTACGCAACAACTTAAGTGTCTCCATTTTTATACCTACTAACATTTCTCATGAGCCTTACCTCACTTTATGACGTTAATCTTGAGTTTAGCTTTCGATTTCTGGTGGTATCACTCCCTTGTAGCTATTTTATGCAACATTTTTAATCGCCGTTTTTATACCTACTGATATTTTTCATGAACTCACCTCGTTCATCTTAAGAATATAGGATTTACGTTTCGTGTGGCATGGGTATCACTCCTTAGGCTATTTTACGCAACAACCTAAGTGTCTCCATTTTTATACCTACTAACATTTCTCATGAGCTTTACCTCACTTTTTCTTAAGTTAACAGATTTGAGTTTGGCTTTCGACTTCTGGTGGTATCACTCCCTTGTAGCTATTTTATGCGACTGAATTAATCTCCGTTCTTGTAACGTCCTACTGTCATGCGGTCACGCTCCTCAGAGATGATTGGTAAAGTTATTTGTTTTGCCTACTGTTTTGTTTAGAGATTTTAGTCTCCGTTTTTGTACCTTGAAATATTGACTCTCACCATGGCTTTTACCTCCTTGATGAATCCTTATCTTCTTTACACTCTTAGTATAATGTAAACGCTTACTTTTGTCAATCTTTTTAACAGAAAAACGCATAATTTTTTGAAAAAAGATTTCTTTGCTACAATAGAGACATGTTAGATTTAAAAGAATACGGCATTGTCATGTGGGATGCTGAGAAAATCGCCTCTTTTCGTCGTACACTCCTGGACTGGTACGATCGAAAGAAACGAGACCTACCGTGGCGTAGAACTAAAAATCCCTACTATATCTGGGTCAGTGAAATCATGCTACAACAAACCCAGGTTCAGACTGTCATTCCCTATTACGAGCGCTTTTTAGACTGGTTCCCAACAGTTAAAGATTTGGCTGAAGCTCCAGAAGAGAAGCTTCTCAAAGCTTGGGAAGGGCTAGGTTACTATTCACGTGTCCGAAACATGCAAAAGGCTGCGCAACAAATCATGGATGACTTTGATGGTCAGTTTCCAGATACTTATGACAATATTGCCAAACTCAAGGGCATCGGACCCTATACTGCTGGTGCTATTTCTAGCATTGCTTTTGGACTCCCAGAGCCCGCTGTTGATGGTAATGTTATGCGAGTTATGGCCCGTCTCTTTGAGGTCAACTACGATATCGGAGACGCCAAAAATCGTAAGATTTTCCAAGCGATTATGGACATTTTGATTGACCCTGACCGTCCAGGGGACTTTAATCAGGCGCTTATGGACCTTGGGACTGATATCGAATCGGCTAAAAATCCAAGACCCGACGAAAGTCCAATTCGCTTTTTCTGTGCAGCCTATCTCAACGGAACTTATGACAAGTACCCTATCAAATTGCCTAAGAAGAAGCCTAAACCTATGCAAATTCAGGCTTTTATTATCAGAAATGCAAAGGGTGAATTTCTGCTCGAAAAAAATATCGAGGGACGTCTGCTAGGTGGTTTCTGGTCCTTCCCTATCATGGAAACGGACTTTATTGGCCAACAACTCAGCCTTTTTGAAAAGGATGATAGTATTCTCGAGACAGTCTCTCAAAAGGCTATTTTTGAGGAAAATTATGCCCTCAAACTAGAGTGGACGAATAATAGTTTTACACCCGTAAAACATACCTTCAGCCACCAAAAATGGACTATAGAGATGGTGGAAGGTAGCGTTAATGATGACAAACTCACTACCGATAAGGAGCTATGCTGGGTAGCGGCTGAGGACTTCGACCAGTTCCCAATGGCCACACCACAAAAGAAAATGATTAAAACTTATGAAGACAGCAAAAAAGGATAGCATTGAGTGCTACCCTTTTTCTTATGCATCAAGTTTATTGTGCTTCCGGCCACGCAAAACAAGGTATACTTTTGAAAGAACTACTCCCAAAAAGATATAAAACAATTCCAAATAAGTCACATTTTTTGACATCAAAAATTCAATCATAATACGACACTCCTTTTTATTAAGAACTCCTGTCGCTGTTCTCAGTTATGCTTCTATTATAGGTAAGACGGCCAATAAAAAACAGTGACATAAATGTCACTATGGAGAAAACAAAAAAGCCGAAACATTTAAGTTTCAGCTTGTTAATTTTTAGTCTACTTTGTAGAAGAAATAACTATCGTCTGTGGTGCCATAAAGTGACTGCCCACCCCAGATACGATCCTTACTTTTATCTGACTGATCGTCTACTTTCTCATTAGGTGATGATGTTATCTCCCCAGTCAGAGATACTCCTTTAGGTAAGAATGCCATTGCTCCTCCAGCAGCACCAACACCAGATTTAGGACTAGTACCTGATTTAAGGTAGCCATCCGTAACCTTTGAATATTCAATCCCTATTCTTTCTGTGTCACTAACCAATCCATTCTTGTCAAAAGTCAGTGTCATCCCTTTACCATTCTTCCAAGTCCCAGCAATACTTGAGAAATCACCATTCTGGATAGCATTGATGTTCATACCAGCCTCTTTGTTTGACTTGCTGTCGCTACTGCTATCTTCTGTCTCATCGCTACTTGAGTCGTCAAAGTCATACCAATCTTCGGAAGATAAATCCAAAGTCTGTTCGTTACCTAAGCCAACCTTACTGGCACCGTCAGTTGTCTCAGACATACTGAAATCAACCGATTGAAGTTGATTAAAGACTCCATCCTTGATTTCATAGGTCTCAGCCTTTGCTTCAGGTTTCATTCTATGAAATAACTGAGAATAAATAATCCCATTTTTATAAAAATGCAGTGTATTCAAGTAACCACCCTTGGCAAAGGTTCCAGCACTTATAGCAAAAACAGGCTTATCATCATTATCAAGATAATATAGCGCATGAACACTATCAGGAGTCCCAATCAAAAGCTCAGCTGAGCCATCATCGTTGATGTCTACATAGCTATATTGGACTTTTTCACCCACTCTATTGGCTTCAAAAATCGTATTAGTTGAATAAGCTTCCTCAGTTGAGAGGTTGCTTGGAACAGCCGATGTATCGCCGTTCAGAGCAATGGGACGATAGAGGTCCAAGACCGAAGCGTAGAGCTCATCGTAGCTCACTTCCTCAGTCTCAGATGAATCCCCGCTCACTTGCTCAGACTTAGAGGTACTATCGCCTGAACCTGAGATGTCCGTATCTGTTGCGTTACAAGCCGTCAGCAAGAACAAACTTGATAAGAGCGCAAATCCTGTTAATTTCTTTTTCATAACTATCCTTTCATAAGAAACGACCTAACGTTATTTTTAGAGTTAAGCCGTTTTTGCATAAGTCTATCTATTTTTCTTTAGTAAACTTAATAGTCACACCGCCACCAGAAATAGCTAAAGTATCTCCATCTTGAGTATAGTTATAAGTTGCACCAGTATCAGATTTCATCGTTTTCTCTTTAGCATTAATGGTAAGCTCTTCTTTAGTCTCTCCCAACCAACTAGATTCACCCGTCATAGTACCTTTTTTACCATCAACTTGGAGCGTTACATCGGATCCCATCAACTTTCCTTTATAGGTTCCTTTAGGTCCTGAACTACATGCTACCAATACCACACTCATAGCTAAAAATGTCAATCCTAAAAATAACTTTTTCATTGTTCTTAATTTCTCTCCTTTTTATACAAAGAGACCAAGTTGTTGCTCTCAGTCTCTCTAATGATTCTTAACGTCTAGACAATATTGCACCAACTGTAGTTTGTTCTAGATGATTTAGCGACATCTGCATCTTACAAGCTGTGACTATTTTTCTTAATTACGACGTTCTTTATTTACGAGACTTACTCCCGTAAGTCCAATCATTCCCAAACCTGCCAAGACGTAAACAGCCGTATCTGCTTCACCTGTTTGTGGAAGAGATGCTTGGTAGTCCGTTGTTCCACGGCGATTAACTACTGCCTGTGTAGCTTCCACGGTAGCAGCTTGATTAGTAGAAACTTGTTCTAGCTTAGCTGATACTACTTGGGCTTTCTCAACTTTTGGTGTTTTTGGGCTAACAGCTACTTGTGGTTTAGTTGCTACTGCTGGTTTCACGGTTGGTCGATGTTGTTGCTCAGACTTGATTTCTGGTTTCAATTCAGGCTTTTTAGCTGGTTGCTCTACTTGTTTAGGAGCATCTACTTTGGTAACCTTAGTTCCAACATAAACAACCTTTTCAACCATAGGTGTAACAACTTTAGTTTCACTTGATGTGATTTTCCCTGTTACAGGATCTAACTTATACGTAGTTGTTACTGTTGTGTAACCTCGTGAACCAACATGTTTGTCGTCTGCTTTTTCTACACCTTTATCAAGAGTTGCATCTTGAACATACTTGATAGCAGTAGGAATCACATCAGTAATAGCAGTTTTTGTCTTAGTTCCTTTAGTCACTACTTTATCAACAGCAGCAATATCAGATAAGACTTTTTCAACTGCTTCAGGTTTATTATCTTTCAATACGTAGCTTGTGCGGATAACCTTTTCACCATTCTTACCACCAACTTCAGCTATGTAACCAAAGTCCTTACTGTCATCTGACTTATAAATAACTTTAAATGGTGTAGTTATTGTTTTTTCAATAGGTTTGGCACCATAAACCACAAGACCATTTTGAACATCGGTTTTAGTGACAGTCTTTCTGTTTTTCATTGTAACTACAGCTGGATCCTCGAAAAGCTTAGCATATAACTTAGAATAGTAACCTGTCTCAGCTTCTGCAGTGAGTAATGGGCTGTAAGCCTCTTTACTATCATAGAGTGCATCACCTTTAACAAGAGTAATAGTTTGTTCCTTACCATCTTTGTCTTGGCGTTTAATATAACGTTCTGGGAGAATACCTAGTACTTTATACTCGATATATCCTCCAAGAGAATCTGCAAAGGCTTCTTCAATATTATCGCGATAGTACGGTTCAACCACCCTATTCTTGAAATAAGTATTATAAATTGCTTTAAATTCATCACTATCAGAGAAACCTACCAAAGGTTTATCATCCACACTCTGGTATCCACTAGAAATGTCAATAACATGTGATAACTCATGTAATACAACACTTGTCATTCGATTAGGCTGACTCACGGGTAATTCTTTTTTCTCTACAGCAATCTCTTTACCATCGACATTTTCAACTTTATACATTGGTTTTACAGTTACACGATTGTCTCGTAAAGCAATATGTTTTGAAGCAAAAAAGGTAATACCCACAGGTGTGCTAGTTTTCGCTGCTGTCGCCGATAAAGGATTATCCGTTACGATTAATTTCAAAATATTTTGACGAATCGCAAGTGGTAATTTCTTAAGATTTGCTTCAAATTCTGCACGTTCTTCAGTGGTCATAGTTGGAGCAGTTGTATAGTCAATTTTAGTTCCGTAATAGCCTCTACTATTATTATAGCGTTGTGTTAGAGTACCCATAGCTTGTACTGCGCGGTCAAAAATTTCCTGGTTAGAGAGTTTATCTTTCTCATGTTCTTCCCATAAGTTGCTACCATTTTCTTTATCATACTGTTTTGCACGCATCATAGCATCTTCAGCACGCATATAGGCTGCTTTGGCATCCGCATAAAGTCCGTCAGTGATGTACTCAGAAGAGAAGTAACGTTTAAAATCATCTGAGTCACTAGTTGTAAGAGGAATCAGGTCTGATAAATATTCACCTGATGCAATCCTAAACAATTTCGCCATTGAAATATTATAATAATAAATCTCTTTTAACGTACCTAGTGCACCCTTTTCCTTTTCAAAAGGATTATAGTCTTTTGTGTAGTTATAATACTCTTGTGGGACAACTTTTTTACCCTTATTCCAGTAAACATTATTCCCCACTGCAGCTAACTCACGTGGTGATTTTGGTGAGTTACCAAGGTCAAATTGAGAAGTGTCAGCTGGTAAATCTAAGTAAATCTTATCAATAACAATACGATCACTTGGGATTTCTTTGCTGTTGTCAATATGATAAAACTTCTCAGTCACATAACGGTTAGTGTCATCCTTAACTCTTGGGTCAACGAGAGCGTCAAAGTCTGTTTGTTTAACTTCTGTTTTTTCTGTTGTCGTCGTTTGACCATCTTTGGCTTCTGAGACTACTTTAGTCACTCCAGCATCAAGATTTTCATCCAATCGATACTCAGTCGTTGCTTTAACAGTTTCTGTACTTGTTTTGGTATTCGTATCAACTCCTAAAAAAATAACGTCAGATGATTGCTTAGAATCTGTTGTAGTAGCTGTCGATGAAGTAACAGACTCAACAGCTGGTGTACTAGCTGTTGGCACAGTTGTATTAGCCTCAGCGGGAGTTGATGTATTATCTCCTCCACTTGTAGCTACAAGCTCTGTAACTGGATCTGGATTCGTTGTTGCATCTATACTATCTGCATGTGCCACCATTGGAGCTCCCCCAATAATAGCCATTCCTAAAATAACAGAGCACAATCCAATTTTCTTTTTACGCAAAGAAAAAAGTTGCTTCTTTTTCATAATTTTCTCTCCTTTTAACTTTATGTTAGAATTTTACTCCCGAATTTTAAGAGTGTCAAGTATTTTTTGAAAATTTAAATTAACATCCTCAGTTAAAAACACCTTTTAAAATAAGGCTTTTAAATGAATTTTAGAAATAATATTATCATTTTATTATTAATAAGATTAGATTTATAATTAGAAAACAACTGATTTTACACAATTTTAAAAATCGTAAAATCTTTACAATTACAGTAAGAATATCAATATATATTCATTTTATTTTCCTTTAATTTTTTGAGAATCCGGAAAACTA
>ERZ773024.119-NODE-119-length-28224-cov-8.513508_pt1 | contig 28224 bp, 28 predicted proteins | sample MGYA00511667_ERZ773024 | MGnify/ENA primary metagenome ERZ773024 (study PRJEB29015, sample SAMEA2738117) | human oral metagenome | biome: human oral; feature: human-associated habitat; material: saliva | place: China | collected 2258 ... | reverse complement strand
TAAAAAGTATAGAAAACAAGAAGAAATATAGGTGTACAATTGTCTTGGCAATAGAAGTCAGATTAAATTTCAAATTCAAGGTGAAATATAAAACTAAATCAATTAACAATGCTACACATAGGATAACCAAATAATACCAAAGATGAATTACAAGTGTGCAGTAGTAATAATAACCACAAATAAAGATAATGAGAGAAAATATAATTTTCCGTATAGTTAATTCTTTCATTTTATTTATTATTTTTATTAGACGTTTTCTTATCTGGCCTTTCAAATGCTTTTTCAGATGCCAAATCAGCTCCTGCTACAACAAGATTCTTTTTAGTAACCGCTTTTGCATATTTACGAACATCTCCTCTATATCTATCTTTCGCAATTTTTACCCTAGACGCATCACTCTTCTGTCGAGCTTCAGATTTTCCTGCTTTTTGATTTCTTTTCAACTTATTAAGCGCAGTATATAATTTTTTATTGCTGCGTTCTAATCCACTGAGCAACTCATTTGCTCTTTTCTCCATTCCTTTGTCTAATAATGTTGAGAAAGTAGCAGAAATAAACTATTCAGTTAAATCTATTTTATTAAAGTCTTTCCCTTTTTCAATGTCACCAATGATATTGGTAATCATAGTCTGAGCAACATCTATTGCAAATCGTCCCGCTTTACTATTTGCAATTTTTCCTATTGTTTTTGTTGTCCCTGCACCATCAACAAGCAAGGAGATAGCTGCCGTAGAAATACCATCAAAAGCTGCAGCCCCCAACGGACATGGCAAAAAGCTGTTTTATAATCCATACCCTCAAAAATCCAGTTGGAAATAAAATCTACCCTAGCGGACACAACAAAGGCACTAATGCCTTCCACCGCAGCTCCTATTGGTGAATTACCATCAGGATCAAGAAGTTTTATAGGACTATTAAAAGTATAACAATATCCAGTAACGTTAGGATATTTTTCTGTCAAAGCATCCACCCCATACCAAATACTTGCCATAGGATTCATATACCTTGCACCATAATAGTACAATCCAGTTTCCTCATCGAACTGTTTGCCGTTGAACTTATATGGTAGGTCTTCGGAGCTACTATGCTCGGCTACGAGGAGTTCACCATATGGCAGGTAAGCATCATACTGCGTGATGTTAGCTTTATCATCTGTGATGTAAGAAGTACTGCCAAGGTGATCGCTGTGATAGAAGTAGGTATTCTACTTATATGACACATCACATCTTTATTGTATATATGATATTATGATTTAGTTCATATTGGACAAGCCCCAATGACTTATTCCAAACAATAGATTTTACTTCAAGATGAGGTTGGTCACCTAAATTATCATTCATGTCGTTCGAATTAATCACAAGGCAACTATCTAATTTACGTCCATGTATCTGATATTGAGAAAATTGGACATCCTCATACGAAGTGTTTTTTTCACCAAATATTATGCTATAACGTAGAGGATCTGTATTTTTATTTCTTCGGATATAAAATCCTACGACAAATGATGCACCGGAATGTCTCAATTTCATCTCAACATATGCATTCCCATGAAATTCATGGGAACCATCATACCATTTAACACCCTCTGGATCAAACACAAAGGTATTCCTTGGATTTGATACTCGCATTGACATTAGTGTTAACGTATCCAGCCCCTTGTTTGATGTGAACACAAGTGTATCTGTATCATTGTAATGGTCAATCCATGATAAGTCATCTTTAGTTAGTTGAACCTTGTGTGCATAAGGTAAACCACACGATATTAACAGAACAAGAAAAGAAATTACAAATAATTTATTCGTCATGATCTTTATAAAAATACTAAAGTTTCCCACCCTAATAAATAGATAGAAAAAACAATTTGTCGAATTTTCTTTGTAAATTAGTAATCGCTAAACAACTGATTTTAAAGACAAGACAACAAAACTATTATGGAAGCAAAAATAAAGAAAATAAGCGAGTTATCCAAACTCTTGAGTGTTAAAACTCGAGTGAGTGATGATTTATTTCATCTTTTTGACAAGTTTGGCAACGGTCACTTGTTATCTTGCCTTTTATTATAGATAACACCATACTTGGGGAGAATAGCGTGAGAATGCAGGGTATTAGTCGTGTTTTCAATCATGTAAGAGGCAGATGTGTATTGGGCTACAAACTGCTACTTCGTGCATCCTTTGACAGCAAGACAACCATACCCTTTGTTTTTTTTATCACTCCAGTCCAATTTGACAACTTATAGCTAAGTGAAAAGTACTCCATCCCATTGGTGTTAGTAGTTCGCACCAATGGTGCTTACCAACAGCACAATATGTGCTAAACAACACTACAAGTATTTTAAAATTTCTATATGCAAACTTATATCAAGATGTAAAAGAATGAATACTCATATCAAACTTTCGAAAAGTTTAGTCATCCTTCTTAAATACAATCATTTGCGCTTCCCTAAAACTTATTGGTATATCCATAATAACCGAATGCACTTTAATGCGCCCAACTTCAGTATTCAGAGAACAAAGTATTTCTCTAAGAATAATTTTGCTGTCACTACTGTCATCCAAAATCATCATATAATTTATTAGTTTACAGTAGTATTACATAAAATGTTAAAAGTGACAGCAACTTAAAATAAAAAATACTCTTGTAAGATATGTAATATAATCCTCCTATTCAAGTATAAAACTTCAAAAAACACATTTACATAATCCTACCTTTATGCTTTAACCCAAGCAAATAAAGTCAATTCCAAACGTTAGTCATGTTCTTTTCATCACATTTTACTATAATTTCTCCACTCTCTTTATGTTGTTTTGATTAATATTATTATCTTTGCAGTGATTATTTCGAAATAAATATCTCTGCTTATCCGAGAAAGATGAGTAGACAGTAAATTCTAATCGTATAAATGAAACAATTCAGACTGGTGGACAACATCGTCGGATGGCTTGCATTCTTTATTGCAGCCTTCGTCTACTGTTCCACAATTGAACCGACAGCCAGTTTCTGGGACTGTCCCGAATTCATTACAACAGGCTATAAACTGGAGATTGGACACCCTCCTGGGGCACCATTCTTTATGCTTACAGCCAATCTTTTCTCACATTTTGTAAGCGACCCAACAGAGGTAGCACGTATGGTTAACACCATGAGCGCATTGCTTTCTGCAACGTGTATCATGTTCCTTTTTTGGACCATTACCCACCTCTCACGTAGACTGATTGTGCGTGATGGTGAAACTCCTTCACTTGCAAAAACTATCGCCATCGAAGGTGCAGGCCTTGTTGGTGCACTGATTTATACTTTCAGTGACACTTTCTGGTTCTCAGCAGTTGAGGGCGAGGTATATGCCTATTCATCAGCGTTTACAGCTGTTGTTTTCTGGCTTATATTGAAATGGGAAGATAATGCAGACAAACCTCATTCTGACCGTTGGTTGATACTGATTACCTATATGACTGGTCTGTCAATTGGTGTGCACCTACTCAACCTTCTTTGTATTCCAGCCATTGCACTGGTTTACTATTATAAGAAGGTGCCAGATGCAAACTTGAAGGGTTCACTCTTTGCCTTGCTCCTCTCTGTAGTCCTCGTTGCAGCCGTTCTGTATGGTGTTGTTCCAGGTATTATCACAGTAGGTGGTTGGTTTGAGTTGTTCTTCACGAATACACTTGGCATGCCATTCAACACGGGTACCATTATTTATATTGCCTTACTCATTGCTTCTTTTATTTGGGGCATCTATGAGACATATCAGGATAAGAACCCACGCCGTCAGAATATAGCATTCTTGGCAGCACTGGGACTGATTGGTATTCCATTCTATGGCTATGGATGGACAGCATTCTTTACTGGACTTGTTGTACTTGCACTCGTTTACGTACTGCTTCAGTGGCAGCGTCCATTTAACAAAGATGGCAAGAAGCAGCGTGTTGCACTTGTTTCTTCACGCATAAAGAATACAGCTTTGCTTTGTATGCTGATGTTGTTTATCGGCTACTCTTCATATGCTGTAATCGTTATACGCTCAACAGCCAATCCACCAATGGATCAGAATTCACCAGAGGATATCTTTACTTTGGGTAGTTATCTGAGTCGTGACCAGTATGGTGACCGTCCATTACTTTACGGACAGGCATACTCAAGTCAACCTGCTGTAGCAGAAGATGGTATGCACTATAAGTTTGATGAGGGCGCTCCGGTCTATGAGCGTAAGGAGAAAGCGTCTAAAGACGAGAAAGACTCTTACTTCATTGTCCGTCATAAAGCAACACAGGTTTTTGAACAGAATATGTTATTCCCACGTATGTACAACCCTGGTTCTGCTGGTCTATACGAACAGTGGATGGGTGGTATTACTGGACATGATGTTGATGGCGTAAAGATGCCTACACAATGGGAAAACTTAAAGTTCTTCCTTTCTTACCAGTGTAATTTCATGTACTGGCGTTACTTCATGTGGAACTTTGCAGGACGACAGAACGATATTCAAGGTAATGGTGAACCAGAGCATGGTAACTGGATTACAGGTATATCATTCATTGACAATTCGCTTTATGGTGACCAAAACTTGTTACCAGATGAGTTGAAAGCAAACAAGGGACACAACGTCTTCTATTGTCTACCATTATTGCTCGGATTAATCGGTCTTTTCTGGCAGGCATGGCGTGGAAAACGTGGTATACAACAGTTCTGGGTCGTATTCTTCTTGTTCTTTATGACTGGTCTTGCCATTGTTATCTACCTGAATCAGACACCAAGTCAGCCACGTGAACGTGACTATGCTTATGCTGCTTCATTCTATGCATACGCTATCTGGTGTGGATTAGGAGTATTGGCACTCTACGACTGGGCACGTAAACTCAAGGTTGCACCAGTATTATCAGCCTCTGTCATCTCACTTGTTTGTCTGCTTGTTCCTATCCAGATGGCATCACAGACATGGGATGACCACGATCGTTCAGGTCGATATACTTGCCGTGACTTTGGTCAGAACTATCTTAATTCATTACAGCAGAAGGGTAATCCTATTATCTTTACGAATGGTGACAACGATACCTTCCCACTTTGGTATAACCAAGAGGTTGAGGGAGTACGTACAGATACACGTGTTTGTAACCTTTCTTATCTGCAGACAGACTGGTACATCGATCAAATGCGCCGTCCAGCATACAACTCACCAAGTGTACCTATCTCATGGCCACGCCTTGATTATGTAAGTGGAACAAATGAGTATGTACAGATTCAACCAGAATTCAAGGAACAAATACGAGAGTTCTATAAGCAGGATCCTGTTTCAGCAAAAGCACAATTTGGTGACGACCCATTTGAATTAAAGAATATTCTCAAGTATTGGGTACGCTCAAAGAATGCTGACAGCCATGTTATCCCTACTGATACCATCTACATGACTATCGATAAGGAGGCTGTTCGTCGCAGTGGTATGATGCGTCCAGGTGATTCTATTCCAGATCGAATGGTTATCTCATTGGCAGGAAAACAAGCTTTATACAAGAATGACTTGATGATGCTTGAGATGATTGCTAACTGTAACTGGACACGTCCTCTCTATGTAGCTGTAACCGTTGGAGCTGAGAACTTTATGAACTTAGGTGAAAACTTCATTCAAGAAGGTCTCGTAAATCGTATTACTCCATTCTATACAATGGACAATGCTAATTCTACTGGCATCAATATGCGTAACTTCGATACAGAGAAGACTTATGATGTCATGATGAATCGCTTCAAATGGGGTGGTCTTAGCAAGCCAGGACTTTACATCGATGAAACTGTAGCTCGTATGTGCTATACACATCGTCGTGAGATGGCTGACCTTGCACTTCATCTCATTGCAAAGGGTGAGAAGGCTAAAGCGTTGAAAGTATTGCAGAAGGCTGAGAAGGAAATACCAAGCTATAACGTACCAATCAGCTACATGAGTGGTTCATCAGATATGGCACGTGCATACGCATTACTTGGTCAGAAAGTAAAGGCACGCCAGATGTATGATGATTTGTGGAAGATTTCACTTCAGTATGTAAACTACTATTTGAGTCTTAATCCTCGTCTCTTCAATATGTCTCAGAGTTCATGTAAGATGAATTTCCAGATTATGATGAATCTTGTTAACGAAAATGAGCAAGCTGATCGTGAATGGGCAAACAAACATGCAGCCCAGCTTGACAATCTTTTTGTAAGATTCAAAAATAGAGGTGGTGCATTGATGTAGGATTACTATAATCCTATTAAAGAGATTCAAAACTAAAAGCCAGAATCTGGTTGTCCTTAAAGACAGCCAAACTCTGGCTTTTTGCTTTACACTATCCGCTCTTAGCCCTACACAAACAGGATTTTAGTTGAATAGACGATAATAATATTAAAGTACAAATTCTTTCTCAGTCATTGAGAAAAGAGTTTAGGGATGTATTGAATAATATGCTAATAGAACAACCTGCACGCTGGCTACGTATCTTTTATCCACACGCTCTTTGGCGTATGGACAAGAACGATCACTCCGTTTATCTCACATTTGATGATGGACCAATACCCGAAGCAACACCATTTATTCTCGACATACTTGACCAATTCAATGCAAAGGCAATGTTCTTCATGGTTGCTGACAATGTAAGAAAACATCCAGAAATCTATGAGGAAGTAATACGTCGTGGACATAAAGTGGGGAATCATACTTATCATCATCTTGGTTCTTTCAAACACTGGACACTAACCTATGCTGTAGATGTTACTAAGGCAGATGCGCTTCTCAACACTCCTTATTTCCGTCCACCACACGGATGGTTACGCCATACAGTATATTGGTGGGTAAAACAAAATTATCGTGTTGTTATGTGGGACCTTGTAACACGTGATTATTCTAAATGGTTATCAGCCGCAGATGTTGTAAACAATGTAAAGCGATATGCTCGTAATGGGTCTATCATCACATTTCATGACTCTCTCAAAAGTATTGATAAGCTTCGTACAGCACTCCCAGAATCATTGCAATGGCTTAAAAACCAAGGTTATGAGTTTAAAGTCTTCCCTGATGACCCTGCCGAAACATTTTAATCACCCATACCTCTATGGTATAAAAAATAAAAATATTGTGGTAGTAGTTTATGTTTCTCCTTTAACTATCATCTAATTACCCCCTTTCTTTCTATAAGGAAATTTAATCTCATTATATGTCATCAATAGATGCTTTAAGCCCTAACATAAATAAGGAAGATTCAATTGTCGTCCAATCATCAACAATAAAATCTTTAGCACACTCCATGGGATTCTTTGCTTGTGGTATAGCAAAGGCAGCACCTGTTGATGAAGCTGTAGCACAGAAATATCGTAAATGGCTGGAGAATGGTGAAGAGGCTTCAATGGCATATATGACAAATTACTTAGAGAAACGACTTGACCCACGACTTCTCGTTCCTGGTGTACGGAGTATCGTTTCACTTGCTCTCAACTATGCTCCAGCCCAACAGCTACCTAAAGGCGAGTATCAAATAGCAGCATATGCACTTGGTTTAGATTATCATGACCTAATGAAGCAAAAGATGAGGGAATTAGCGATAAAGATAACAGAACGGTGGCAACTCCCCAAACAAGAAGAAGGGGAAGAGCTCTCAGTACGTTGCTTCTGTGACACTGCTCCTGTCCTTGAACGTTATTGGGCACAGAAGGCAGGACTTGGATGGGTAGGACGCAATCATCAACTCATCATTCCTCATGCAGGTTCTATGTTCTTTTTGGGTGAGATTTTCTTACCTTTTGATGTTGATGTGTACGATAAACCGATGTCAAACCGATGTGGAAGTTGCCATCGTTGTATTGATGCCTGCCCTACTCGTGCAATCATCCCTGATGAAGATTTCCATGCCGAACGATGTCTTTCATATCAACTGATTGAAAATCGTGGAGAACTATCTGACGAAGCAAAAAGCCACATGGGTGATACGATATATGGCTGTGATCGATGCCAAACAGCATGTCCTTGGAATCGCTTTGCAACACCAAATACAGAACCAGCTCTCCAACCTAAGCCTGAGCTTCTCAGCATGAGCAAAGAGAAGTGGCACAATCTAACAGTTGAAGATTATCAACGGCTATTTAAAGGATCTGCTGTTAAGCGAGTTAAATTCGAGGGTCTGAAAAGAAATATTACGGTAAAGGAAAAATAAGTAATTCTTTAGATATATGTAGTAACAAAGGCCCTCTAACAAGAGATATTACTATACTTCCTACAAGAATAAGTTTATTTTTAATTTGCTGTCACTTTTAACACTTTCCGTAACTATACTGTAAACTAAGTTGTTATCCAAAGACCTTGAATGACAGAAGTGACAGCAAAATTAGTTTTAAGGAAAAACATCTTATTATCAGTACTCAGTTGTAAAGTGCATCATCTATCTCAGTACTTTTAAAATTCTTTAGAAGAAGGAGTCAAACACAATTAAGAATCTTATCAATACCCCATTCAAAAAATGAGATGGACCAAATAAGTTACCATTATATCTACCTACAACGCACCATAAACAACTTTAATAGTAACATTTGTTCCCACTTTCTAACTTGGCATCAACTTTGTAGCATTTAATATAGAGAAATAAAACAAAATATTATAAATCAAATAAAGGAGATACAAACATGGCTAAAGTAGAAAAAGGAATTGTTTTCACTTCAAACAGTGTGATTGATTATGCAGAAGGTGGCGTGGTAAGTAAAGAATTGGTACACAGTAATGCTGGTAGTGTTACTTTGTTCAGTTTCGATGCTGGTCAAGGACTTTCAGAGCATACCGCACCATTCGATGCTTTCATTCAGGTTGTTGATGGAAAAATGGAATTGACCGTTGAAAACGTAAAGCATGTCATTAGTGCAGGGGAAAGTTTCATCATTCCAAGTGGCGCACCTCACTCTGTGAACGCACCTGAGCGATTCAAGATGATTATTACAATGATTAGAGGGTAGGGGTGATTAGTGTACGAGTAAACAAGTAAACAAGTTAACAAGTTAACAAGTTAACAAGTTAACAAGTTGCTTGATAGAATATAGGCAATGAGTTGACAAGTTGACAAGTAAACAAGTTGCTTGATAAGATATAGGCAGTAAGTTGACAAGCTACTTAATAATAAAATTTATAAGAACTTTTTAGTTGATTAATAAAACGAGTTGACAAGTTGAAATGATTAAAAGGAATTGAATCCTTTCTATCAAACAACTTGTCAACTCGTTTACTTGTTAACTTGTCCACTCGTTACTTATCAAATTATCAACTATCTTCTACTTCACAATAGCTTGATAATCCTTTTCAAATGAACGAGGATGGCGACCTATTAAAACAGTATTCAATAAACAGTTAGCAACCAATTCTTCATTTGTAAGGTCAACCTTAGGTTCTTTCTTAACTTCCTTACCAAGAAGAACTTCCCACGGACCATTAAAGTCATGGTCATCTGCTCCATAGAACATCTCGTTAGTATCTGGATCTTCCATTAACTGATAACGAATCTGCTTCTTTGATGCAACAGGATTAAGCGTTAACAATAAATTGTATGCATTACCAAACTGCACACGCAAATGGCGACCTTTAGGAAACATAAGTCCTATCTGTGGATAAATTTCATCAAACTCGTAAGCTTGGAATAACTCTTTTAGCTTCATAGATAATGTTGTAATATATTATCAATTAATACTTTCGACACACCATTGCAATGATGCAGACGAACCATTATAAATGCAAAGTTACATTATTTTTTTGATACACTTGCAAGTTAGAACATTAATTCGTATATTTGCAGCGTATCACTAACCAGGGGTTCATTTACAGAAAATGATTCCCCATAAACATTCAATACACATGAGAAGAGACCAAGAAATTTTTGACCTTATTGAGATGGAACACAAACGCCAGCTCAAAGGTATGGAGCTGATTGCATCAGAGAATTTCGTCAGTGACGAAGTTATGCAAGCCATGGGATCTTACCTAACAAACAAGTATGCTGAAGGTTATCCAGGCAAACGCTATTATGGTGGTTGTCAAGTGGTTGACCAAGTTGAAACACTTGCCATTGAGCGCGTAAAGCAACTCTTTGGTGCTGAATATGCCAATGTGCAGCCTCACTCTGGTGCGCAGGCTAACCAGGCTGTGTTGCTTGCCGTGCTGAAACCAGGCGACACATTCATGGGACTTGATCTTGACCAAGGCGGTCATCTCTCTCATGGTAGTGAGGTAAATACATCTGGTATCCTTTATAACCATGTTGGTTATACATTGAACCGTGAGACTGGTCGTGTTGACTATGACGAGATGGAGCGTCTCGCACGTGAGCACAAGCCAAAGCTTATCATCGGTGGTGGTTCTGCTTACAGCCGTGAGTGGGATTATAAGCGCATGCGCAATATTGCTGACGAGGTAGGTGCTTTGTTAATGGTTGACATGGCTCATCCTGCTGGTCTTATTGCTGCAGGTTTGCTTGATAACCCTGTAAAATATGCTCATATTGTTACCACAACAACTCATAAGACACTCCGTGGTCCTCGTGGCGGTATTATCCTTATGGGTAAGGACTTCGATAATCCCTGGGGCTTAACAACCAAGAAGGGTGATTTGAAACCAATGTCTATGCTCTTGAATTCTGCTGTATTCCCAGGTAACCAGGGTGGTCCATTGGAACATGTTATTGCAGCTAAGGCTGTTGGCTTTGGTGAGAACCTCCTACCAAGCTGGAAGGAATATGCAACACAGGTGAAGAAGAATGCTTCTGTTCTTGCTCAAGCACTTGTTGAGAAAGGCTTCAGCATTGTTAGCGGTGGCACAGACAACCATTCTATGCTGCTCGACCTACGTCAGAAGTATCCAGATCTTACTGGTAAGGTTGCTGAGAATGCACTTGTTGCTGCTGACATCACCGCCAATAAGAATAAGGTACCATACGATGAGCGCTCTGCGTTCCAGACCAGCGGTTTGCGCCTTGGAACAGCTGCAATGACAACACGTGGCTGTAAGGAAGATATGATGTTACTCTGTGCTGACCTTATTGATGAGGTATTGTCAGACCCAGAGAACGAGCAGGTTATTAAGCGTGTACGTGAGAAAGTGAATGAGACGATGAAGGACTATCCTCTCTTCGCTTACTAAACACAAGATTTATAAAAGATATTATACAATAGAGGTGTACCAATCATTTGGTACACCTCTATTCGTAAAATTACCATATCCGAAATTAAGGTTTTTCAGTATCCCACATTATCCATTAGCAATTTACAATATTCAATAAAGCGGGTATAATATCCCCTAAATACCCATCTTCAATCATTGTACTACAGCTCCGCACACATCGTGTTGATGCCCAGCACACGTCGTGCGGTGGGTAAACACCAATGGTGCTAAGCACTAAAGACAATACACGATGTAAGCAATTTCTTACATACCAAACGGCTTATATATTCTCAGAACAATACTGAAGTAATACATAAGCCATTTTTATGAGTTCATTAATACAATCCAATTCAATGGAATGTAAACTAAACTAACATTCCCCTACTCTCCCGTATAGAACTTGATAAGTTTTGTAAGTCCTAAATTGCAAGCAGGACAGAATTCAGGGTGCATATTTGTACGCATACGGCAGTCTGGATATGCGCGATAAACACCATGCTGAGAATAGCCTGCAGGTTCATAAACACCCACCTTCCACTTATCATAACGTGCATTAGGTTTATCAAGATCAGCTGGCTGAGGAGTTGGAACTGGTGTCTTCTTGTTAATAAGATTTTCCCATTTTCCATGGAAGTCAACTAAAGTTGTAAGGTTTGGCTCCCAAGGTTCTACATCAGTTGGATACATATTAATCTGCTCCTTTTCGTATGCATATTCATCACCCAGACCAGCAAAGGAATGTCCAAACTCATGTACAACAACTGGCTTAAAATAAGGATTACGCACCATTGAAAGGTTATAAGAGTTCAGAATACCACCGCCGCCATACTTCTCTGTATTTACAAGTACGATGATATGCTCATAAGGTGTACCAGCCAACCAGTCATGTAATTCCTTTAGATGCAATGTTGTCAGGTAACGGTCACTGTAGAATGTATCAAAATGTGAGTGAAGTGCCGTGTTTTTCCAAATACCCTTTGATGGTTCAGACGTACCACTCTCCATAGATGGTGACTTAACAGCTACAACATTAAAGCGTTGACGCAGTGACTTAAATGGTTCATGTGCAAATAGAGCTTCATTAGCAGTGCGACAATCTTCTATAAAGTTTGCCATCTCCGCCTCTGTATATCCCTCTGCAATATAAGCAATGTGAATACAACGTGTCGTGTCTGCAGCCTTCTGCAGTGTTTCGTAAGGTGTTACAGAACGTTCACCGATGTGACGAATGAGAATATCCTTTGGATTAACAGTATGACTCATAGATACTGTTACCTCACGACGGTTGTTCCTTAGTTCAACTGTTATATCTACAGAATCCTTTGGGAAAGGAACGAGAAAGACATTTTCAAATGCTTTACCAGAAGGTTTCTTTGCCTCATCATACGTCAACCATTCCTGAAAAAGTGTTGAGAATGAATTTCGATAAATAACCTTTTGTGTACGATGATCACGAACAATAACTTGACCATTTCCTTCGACAGGCACCTCAGCCAATCGTTCATGCTTACCATACCAACGTGGTATGCGTGACAACTCGTCTACAGCAATGGCCTGATGCTTAGCATTACCTGAAAAAATGTAATCAAGACGAAGTGTTGCATCCTCAAAGTAATGATTAAAATCCTGTGCTGCGGCAGTTAGCGTGACAGCCAAGAACAAGAGCGTGATAATTTTTTTCATAAGGTTATAATGAATTAGGTTTCTACATTATGATCTATTACATCAATCATGAACAGGCATTTGTATAGCTTTACGCCTATTCTCAATTAGATAAATATCATACCATATATTATCGAATACAAAGTTATCAATAATAATGAAAAAGTCAAAACGAAATACCATAAATCACAACTGAAAAACACATAAATTATAAAACAATAAACAACAAAGAACCGTCTCAGCCAGAATAAAGTCTGCATTTAACCCAAATCGTTCATTAGCCACAAAATTCATAGTTCTTATTACTATGATATGTTTACCTAATAAGCGATTTGGCTTTAAAAACTAATAATATAATTTACTATCCTTATAACCTAAATATATATCGCTTAACTACAAAACTAATAACAAAAACATAAATCAAAAATTTGGCTGTTTGTTTTTTTTAATGTAACTTTGCAACGCAATACCGCCGATATGGCTCAGTTGGTAGAGCAACGCATTCGTAATGCGTAGGTCCCCGGTTCGAGTCCGGGTATCGGCTCCATTTGCGGAATTAGCACATCGGTAGTGCACGGGCTTCCCAAGCCTGGGAGGCGGGTTCGATTCCCGTATTCCGCTCACCGATTATTAGATATAAAAATAAGGACAACTTTCTTAAGTTGTCCTTATTTATTATTATAAGATTCAAAAGCAGCTAAACAGTGACTTTGGTTAAGACATGCTCTTCCATTAGACACTACTACTAATCCCAACCTTTAATTTCTACAATATTATAATCTACATATTTCTTATCGACAACAATAATGAAAAATGGTTGTGTAAAATAGGTTTGCGCCTTTCCTTGTTCTAACTTGTATTGCAATTCAAGATGCTTCTTCTTTAAAGTCAACGAAAGAGGAGCCAAGTCTGTCTTCCGGTTTGTTTGCGGGAGAATATAAGCAATTGCAAAGTTCTTATTAAAATCAATCTTGGTTGGTTCACCGCCCTTACCCATAAAAGCTGCCTCACCAAACTCTTTTGCAAGAGTCTCCTGTGAAGTAATCTTCTTTATTATTGGTTTGGTCTCATTACCAATATGAAAATAATTACGAGCTTCTGTATAACTTACAATATTAGATTTCTCTACCCCCATTTTAGAAGTGCCACATGAAGATAACAACAACATTGTAGCTGCAAAAGCAAGCAAAAGTTTCTTCATCATAATATAATTACTATCAAATATTTTTATAAACACTATACTTCTCTAAGTGAATATGAAAGAGTCACTTAAGTAGTTTTTACATCAATTGCGACTGACATTTTACCAATAATATCTGTCAGCAAAGACAAAAGTAATTAAATTATGTCATATTATCACTTTTAAGCAATTAAAATTAGTTAATTTAACACATGGCACATCTTTTGCATGTATAAGATTGTGTAAAGAATGATTCAATGCACGAATTTATTAACAAAATAGAATAAAATATGGCACATGGACATGATGTACTCCATATGATGGAGGGTAATAGTTATGAAACAAAAGAAGATTTAGTAAAGGCAATTATAGAGCACTTCGGTGAAGAGGAGCGTTTTCATACTTGTTCTGTAGACGGAATGAACGCTGAGGAATTAGTAGATTTCTTGACAGAACGTGGTAAGTTTATGCCTGCTAAGGGGGGATTCACTGTTGATACAACTAAGATTTGCAATCACTAAGACAGTGAAAAATTGAGGTAAAAAACATAATAAGCTTTAGAGTTGAATCTAAAAACATTTGATTATGATTAAAATATATGGAATGAATACTTGTCCTGACTGTATTGCAGTTGACAAGCATGTAGAAGGTGACAACCGTTACGAGGTAATTGATATTGGCTCACATATAAAGTATCTTAAAGAATTCCTCCGCCTTCGCGATAACAATGCAGTGTTTGATGAAGCCAAGAAGCACGGCTATGCTGGCGTACCTTGTTTTGTACTTGAAGATGGTACAGTAACACTATCACCAGAAGAAGCTGGCATCAACCTTAACGATGCCCCTGCAGCAGCTTCTTGCCGACTTGATGGTTCTGGCTGCTAACAAAATAGATAGAATAAAATTAAAGCCCTCGACAATTCGTGGAAATAACTTCATGAATTACGAGGGCTTTCTCTTTTCATATATATTACTGACATATATCAGAATTACTAAAGAACTTGCAAAATAAAAAAGCACCCCATATAGGAGTGCTTTCTATAATAATTCAAATAAAATCAAACTTTACTTTGCATAAGCAACAGAACGAATCTCACGAATAACCGTAATCTTAACCTGTCCTGGATAGGTCATTTCATTCTGTATCTTCTCTGCAATCTCAGAACTGAGCTTCTCGCTTTCTGCATCATCCATCTTATCAGCACCAACGATTACACGGAGTTCGCGACCAGCCTGAATAGCATAAGTCTTTGTTACACCTGGATAACTCATTGCAATCGCTTCAAGATCATTCAGACGCTTGATATAAGCTTCCACAATCTCACGACGAGCACCTGGACGAGCACCAGAGATGGCATCACATACCTGAACGATTGGGGCAAGAAGTGTAGTCATCTCAACCTCATCGTGGTGAGCTGCAATGGCATTGCAAATATCTGGTTTCTCTTTATATTTCTCAGCAATCTTACCTCCATAAAGAGCATGTGGTAAATCAGTCTCTTCGTCTGGTACCTTACCGATATCATGCAATAAGCCTGCACGCTTTGCCTTCTTTGGATTCAAGCCTAACTCACTTGCCATAACAGCACAAAGATTTGCTGTTTCACGGGCATGCTGCAAAAGGTTCTGACCATATGAAGAACGATATTTCATCTTACCAACAATACGAATCAACTCTGGATGGAGACCATGAATTCCAAGGTCAATAGCTGTACGCTTACCTGTTTCAATGATTTCATTATCAAGTTGTTTCTTAACCTTAGCAACAACTTCTTCGATACGTGCTGGGTGAATTCTTCCGTCAGCAACAAGCTGATGAAGTGCCAAACGACAAATCTCACGACGAACAGGATCGAAAGCTGAAATAACAATAGCTTCCGGAGTATCATCAACAACAATCTCAACACCTGTTGCAGCCTCCAAAGCACGGATATTGCGACCTTCACGACCAATAATACGTCCCTTTACCTCATCACTATCAATATGGAAAACGCTTACTGAATTCTCAATAGCTGTTTCGGTTGCAACACGCTGGATAGTCTGGATAACTATTCTCTTAGCCTGCTGATTAGCATTAAGCTTTGCTTCATCAACAATCTCATTAATATATGAGGCAGCATCAAGCTTTGCTTGATCCTTCAGACTTTCAATCAAACGCTTCTTAGCTTCTTCAGAACTGAGACCAGAGAGTTCCTCGAGTTTCATTCGCTCCTGCTCCTGCATCTTCTCAAGATCCTGCTGCTTAATCTGCAGTAGTTTCTTCTCATTATCAACACGCTGCTGCTGCTGATCAACATCCTGCTTACGACGATTAATCTCTTCTTGACGTTGATTCAATGCAACCTCACGCTGCTTCAAGCGATTCTCACCCTGTTGAATCTTCAATGTGCGCTGTTGAACCTCTTTCTCGAGTTCACTTTTCTTATTAAGAAACTTCTCCTTAACTTCAAGAAGTTTCTTTTCTTTAATAACCTCTGCAGCTTTCTCTGCTTTATCCATTGTATCTTTGTATTTTCCAGTTAAGATATAACGGAAAATAGCAAATCCACCAGCACATCCTGCTGAAAGGCATACCACAGCTATTATAACTGTTACTATTGGACTCATTGATTCTTTTTATGATTTAAATTAAATATTCTCACTATTACTTCAGTGCATCTTCAATTTCTGAAGTGAGTTTACTGAGAATATCATTAAATGGAGCAGTATCATTACGTACACCTTCTTTCTTATATCGCAATGCAATATCCAACATTGCCATATATATAATGTCCTTATCCCCCTTCTTACCCTTAAAAAGAGTTGAATAAGTATTAATTGTGTCGGTAATAAGCTTGGCTGCCGAACGATAATACTCCTCATCCTCTCGTGGAACGTTTACGGAGAGTTCTGCATCATAGACATGCAATCTTATATGTAACTTATCGTCTGCCATTATATTCTGTTTTATTTCTCACTTAGAAGTGTAATACACTTATTTACATCTCGGATAAGTTTGGCAACACGCTTTTGTGCAGTTTCCATATCACCATCCGTAACTTCAAGCATTTTAGCCATCTTCAACGAGTTATAATCAGCTTCTGCTTGAGATAACTCACCCTGCAGTTGCTTTATCTCCTGTTCACGTTGGTCGACAAGCGCATATAACTCGTCATTTTCCTTCTTCAGTGCTTCATACTGAAGGATCATCTGACGAACACGCGTCGCAAACGTATTCAGAATCTTCTCATTTGCATTCATAGCTAATCTATTCGTTTTGGCTACAAAATTACATTAAAGTTTCTATTTAAGCAAATATATGCTTAATTATTTTGACTCTGCTTCTTCTGCAGGTTTAGGTTCCTTCTTAGCAAGTGAAACTACTTGATAAACGAAGTCTGTAGTCCATTTACGACTAAATCCAAGACGCTGATTATATTGGCGAACTGACATAACAGCCTTAATAACACCTGGATCAGAGAAACTATTCTTATCGTATATATCATTTACAGTCTTCTCCGTCATCGTATAGATAGCTTTCTTGAAAAAGCCAGGAACCCGCAACTTAAACTTCATCAAATTACCCACAAGCATCATCAAATCTTGTGTGAAACCTTGAAACTGATAAAGATAAGGCTGGATATCCTGCATCTTCTTACAATTCTTTTTGATACTTGCATCTATCTCATCAAAGAAGTTATCATCAACATTATAAATATTTTTCATAGTCTTTCGCACACTTGCTTTTTCGCCAGGTCCCAACTTATTATTCAACGTAGGGACACGAAAAGTCTGCTTGTAGGTACGTAAATCTGGAAGCATTGCTAAATTATTGATACCCAAACGAGTTGCAAGCACTGCTTGAAAATAAACTCGAACAAGTGTCATATAGTCCTCCATACCACCAGTCTTTGACTGTGTAGCATCATTCTTCCCAAAGAGTTTTGATAAGAATCCCATATCTTTTGTTTAAAGTTTTAAAGTTATTAAGATGAACTTTTAATTTTTACTCGATTGCAAAGTTAATAAAAAAACATGAAATTCACCTATTAAGTAAATGATTTCTCATTTTCACAGCTTTTAATTAAATTAAATTTATTACCTTTGCAATCAAGATAGCAATATTGCAAATGAAAGCGTTTAACGACAAATACTTAACGAAAGGATTAATTGTCCTCAATGACTTGTTCATATTGAGTACAGCCCTATTACCACCCATATTTGCACTTAAAGCACATATGGTAGGATACGACTATAGGTATTTAGCGTTAAAGCATATAAAGATAAACAATAACTACTAATTTAAAACAGATATCAAACCATACTATTATGAAAGGAATAGTTCTCGCTGGCGGTTCAGGCACACGCCTCTACCCTATCACAAAAGGAATAAGCAAGCAGCTTATACCAATTTACGATAAACCAATGATTTACTATCCAGTTTCAGTTTTGATGCTGGCTGGAATTAAAGAGATTCTAATCATCTCTACCCCATTTGACTTACCAGGCTTTAAACGTCTTTTAGGAGATGGAAGTAGCTTTGGAGTACGCTTTGAATACGCAGAACAACCTTCACCAGATGGCCTTGCGCAAGCATTTATCATAGGCGAGAAGTTTATTGGCAATGATTCTGTTTGCTTGGTCTTGGGAGATAATATTTTCTATGGAGCAGGCTTCAGTTCATTATTACAAAATAGCGTACAAATGGCTGAAAGAGAGAACAAAGCTACAGTATTTGGCTATTATGTAAATGATCCTGAGAGATATGGTGTTGCTGAATTTGATAAAACTGGAAAATGTCTTAGCATAGAAGAAAAGCCCGAACATCCAAAGAGTAACTACGCTGTTGTAGGACTTTACTTCTACCCTAATAGTGTTGTTAAGATTGCGAAGAATATTAAACCATCTCCACGAGGAGAGTTAGAGATAACAACTGTCAATCAGTGCTATCTTAAAGAAAATAATTTAATGGTACAGACTCTACAACGTGGTTTTGCATGGCTTGACACTGGTACACATGACAGTTTGTCGGAGGCAAGTACTTTCATTGAATGTATCGAGAAACGACAAGGACTTAAGGTTGCATGCTTGGAAGAAATAGCATACAAAAAAGGCTGGATAACAACAGAAAAGCTTCGAGAAGAAGCACAACCAATGATTAAGAACAACTATGGTAAATATCTCCTTCAGCTTGCTGAGGAGAAGAGTAACCCAAAATAAACTCCTTACTGAATAATAAGAAAAGTAATAAATATGGAAGAAACAACTAAATTAGAGCAAGGGAAGGAACTTGAAGTTAATGAAGGTAACTCCTCCTTTGATTTTGCCACCTTGTATCGAACCATCGTACTCAACTGGTACTGGTTCGTACTGTCATTAATTATTTTCGGTAGCTTAGGAGCAATCTATCTTAGATATGCCACACCAATGTATCAGGCTACTGCAAAGTTGCTGATTAAGGACGAAAGTAATAGCAATAGACGTGGTTCCTCTTTACAGAACATGTCAAATCTTGGTATTATCTCAAACTCAACTGGTATTGATAACGAGATGGAGATTCTGACATCACACTCTATTGCTGAAGATGCTATTAGAGACTTGAAGTTATATGTTAACTACTCAACAAAGGGAAGAGTAAAAGACATTATTCTTTATCGCAATCAACCTCTTAACGTTGATGTAGACCAGGCTCATCTTGAGAGATTGAATGCTCCCATTAACTTGAGCATAACAAGAGACAGTTTAACATATACTGTTACTGGAACTTACTATGTACCAACTAACGACAACTCAAATGAAGGTCCATACTCTATTAATAGAAAGTTCACCAGCCTTCCTGCAACAATAGCTACTCGCGCTGGTATTATTACTATTAGTTCTAATTATGGACATTCATTAAAGAATGCAGATGTACTTAATGTAAGCATTCTCTCACCAAGAATGGCATCTAATAAATATGTCAGCGAACTTCAAGTTGCACAGACAGCAAAGTCAACCTCTATTGCGCAGCTGCAGCTTACAGACGAAGTACCACAGCGTTCTCTTGATTACTTGAAGCAGTTAGCAATTGTATATAACCGTCAAGCAAATGAGGATAAGAATACCATTGCACTTCGTACAGACAAGTTCATCAATGACCGTTTGGGTAAGATTAATGCCGAACTGGGCAAGACCGAAGGTCAGTTGCAGAACTATAAACAGCAAAATGGTATTGTAGAGTTGAAGATGAATGCAGGTAACTCTGTAGCAAATCAGAATAACTCAGAATTAAAGCTTGCAGAGGTTGAGACACAGATTGAATTATTCAATACAATTGCAAGAGAGGTCGAGAGTTCATCTCGTAATCTTTCTCAAGTAATTCCTTCTAATGTAGGTTTGGATGACCAAAGTTCTACATCTCTGATTAACAAATATAACGAGTTAGTACTTGAGCGTAATCGTTTACTCCGTAGTGCTTCAGAAAGTTCTCCTGTTGTAGAACCACTTACAGCACAAATTCGTGAGCTAAATGGTAACATTCGTCGTGCGATTGGTGCTGCACGTCAGAACCTACTGATTCAGCGTGATGCAGTTTTGTCACAAGTTAATAAGTTTAATGAACAGGTTGCTGAGACTCCACAGCAGGAACGAATGCTGACACAGATTGACCGTCAGCAGGAAGTAAAGTCTGGTTTGTACCTGATGTTACTCCAAAAGCGTGAGGAAAACAACATTTCTTTGGCAGCAACAGCCGATAAAGGTAAACTTATTGATGACCCACAGTTGTTAGGTAAGATTAGTCCAAAGTCAACATCAATTATGCTTGTTGCTTTACTAATTGGCTTAGTACTACCAGTATTGGTAATCCTTATCTTACAATTCTTCCGTTATAAGATTGAGGGCCATGACGATGTTGCTCGCCTTACCAAGTTACCAATCATTGCAGACGTTGCGATTGCAAGTAATAAGGCGAAGGGTAAAGCAGATATCGTTGTACATGAAAACCAGAACAACCAGATGGAAGAAATCTTCCGTTCAATGCGTACCAACCTTCAGTTTATGCTTAAGGAAGGACAGAAGGTTGTACTCTTCACTTCATCTACTTCTGGTGAGGGTAAGACCTTTAACGCAGCAAACCTTTCTGTTAGTTTCGGTCTCTTAGGCAAGAAAGTTATCTTGGTTGGTCTTGATATTCGTCGTCCACGTTTGGCAGAGTTGTTCGGTATCAATGATCACAAGCATGGTATTACAAACCTTCTTGTAAAGGATAATCCAACGATAGAAGATATATATGAGCAGATTTTGCCTTCAGGAGTTAATAAGAATCTTGATCTCCTCATGGCAGGTCCAATTCCTCCAAACCCAGCAGAGCTTATTGCACGTAATTCATTAGATATTATCATTAATCTCTTGAAGGAGAAATATGATTATATCATGATTGATACCGCACCAGTCGGTCTTGTTACAGATACTCTTCAGATTGCGCGCGTTGCAAATGCTTCTATCTATATGTGTCGTGCAGACTATACTCCAAAGTCAAGCTTCAACTTGATTAATGCACTTGCAAACGAGAAGAAGTTCCCTAACATGGCTATTGTTCTCAATGGTATTGACATGTCTAAGAGAAAATATAGCTATTACTATGGCTATGGTGGTTATGGCAAGTATGGTAGATATGGTAGAGCAAGCTACGGTACAAGCTATGGACAGTATGGAAACTATGGCAATTATGGTAACTATGCTAACAGCCACTATGGCAATAAGCACGATGACTCTATAAAGCGATAAACTAACAGACAATGATTATTGCAGTTGACTTCGATGGAACCATCGTAGAACATAAATATCCTAAAATCGGTAGCGAAATCCCTTTCGCTACCGATACGCTTAAAATGCTGATTAAAGATGGTCACCAACTTATCTTATGGAGTGTCAGAGAAGGCGAACTACTCCAAGAGGCTGTTGATTGGTGCCATGAACGTGGGGTAGATTTTTGGGCTGTAAACAAGGATTATCCTGAAGAAGAAAAAGAGAAGAACAATCATTTTTCAAGAAAGTTAAAGGTAGAAATGTTTATCGATGATCGTAATCTTGGTGGATTACCAGATTGGGGAACTATCTATCAAATGATTACCAATAACGAAACATGGGAAAGCCGTAACTTTGCGCATCGTTCGTTTGAAGATCATAAACCACCAAAGAAAAAGCACTGGTGGAATTTCTAACAAATAAAATAGGATACTCTACAAGGGTATCCTATTTTATTTGTACTATAACTTACCAACAACACTACGTGTGCGGAGCATCAGCACAACATGTGCGGAGCATTAACACAATATGTGCTAACTTACAACACATACATGAAGAACAAATTATGGGGGACGTTATAACTATAGAGTATATTGGAAAACATAAACACTAAACTTATAAAAGAAGAACTTGCCAAACAATAATAAGTTTCAATAAAAAAGATGTATCAAATATATTCATAGAATTACAATATATTTGATACATCCCTTATCGGAATATGTTCAGATTTTAATAAACCTATTTTGATTAAAGTTTACCAGCTTCGCCCAAATAACTATCCTTAAAACCAAGAAAGTAAAGTACACCATCTAAACCGATAGTAGTAATATTTTGTTCAGCATTAGCTTGCACACGTGGTTTAGCATGAAAGGCAATACCCAAGCCAGCTTCGGAAAGCATAGGAAGATCATTAGCACCATCACCAACAGCAATAGTCTGAGCGAGATTGACCTTCTCTACTTGTGCTAATAACTTTAATAGCTCAGCCTTACGTTTACCATCCACAATATCACCAATGTAGCGCCCTGTAAGTTTATTATTTTCATCTATCTCAAGTTCATTAGCATAGACATAATCAATACCATACTTGCGCTGTAGATACTCTCCAAAATAAGTAAAGCCACCACTTAATATGGCTATCTTATATCCACACTGCTTCAAAACAGTCATTAAGCGATCAACGCCCTCTGTTATAGGCATTGTTTCGGCAATATCCTTCATGACATCAGCATCGATCCCCTTCAACAAAGCAACTCGTTCTGTAAAGCTTTTCTTAAAATCAATTTCACCACGCATTGCACGTTCAGTAATAGCAGCAACCTGCTCTCCTACCCCAGCACGTTTTGCTAATTCGTCAATACATTCTGTCTGAATAAGTGTAGAGTCCATATCAAAACATATTAGACGGCGCATACGCCTGTACATATTGTCTTTCTGCAAAGAAAAATCAATTCCTTGCTCGTGACTCATCTGCATGAGGTCAGCCTGCATCTGTCTATAGTCTTTAGGAGTACCACGCAATGAAAACTCTATACATGCTCTGACATTTTGATTACTTTTGCGAATACTCTGACGCCCTGTCAAGCGAAGAATAGAATCTATATTTACACCTTGTTCTGTAATCACCCGAGTAGCCTCCTCGATATTACGAGCTGATAAAGACCTACCAATAATCGTAAGAATATAACGATTTTTCCCTTGTCTATTAACCCAATCTTCGTATTCATCATCTGTTACAGGAGCAAAACCGATATTTACACCAAGTTCCGTAGCCTTGAATAACAGTTCTTTCATTACCTGCCCGGCACCCTGATCATCAATACGAATAAGAATACCAAGTGATAAAGTAGAATGGATATCAGCTTGACCAATATCTAAAATATGTGCATTATAACAAGCAAGAATAGACATCACCGCAGTTGTTAATCCTGGTCTATCTTGTCCTGTTATACGTATAAGTATTAGTTCCTCCCTTTTTACGTTTGCTTCGTTCATAATATATTTTTTACAGATACAAAAGTAATCATTTCTGACGAAGTAAACAAATAGCAATTATTATTTATACATACTCTGCCGTTTACTATAAGTAAGATTCACGAAAATAAGTATGTAACCAGAATAATTGACCTATTTAGATAATGCAAAAAGTTTAAACAAAATAAAAAAACGCACTTAAACTCATAGAGCAAGTGCGTTCCTAAAATCAATTATAAAATATATAATCTAAATTCATACAACATTAGTTGTACCAAATTTCACCACCAAGCGTTTCATTCGCATCGGTATGTTCCTGACTGTTCTGATTCTCGAAATCATGAGTTTCGAAAAATTCTCGTGTTTTGTTTTCTTTCATGTTTATACCTCCTATTAATTAGACTAAATGGTAAATATATTACGTTACCCACTAAATGACTGTTACAAATATAGGTAAAATGAAAATAAAAAACAAGTCAAACACTGAATAAATTAATTATTTAAACATTTTTTACTGCATAATGAATTTTTTATATCATTATATGCATTTATGATATCAAAACTATTATCTGTGATTATGATGTGCCAGTAAGGACGAAATAAAATAAGACTTAATACCAAGTATAAGTCAAAATGTACTTTGAAGAACACTCACACTGAAACTTAAGCGTGATATTACGCTTCATATTAGTTACTAAGCTTGACTGCGGGTCTACTTTTATATCTTTTAAAGCTAAATGCTCAGAAGAAAAGAGTTTATACATAGTTTCCTTGGCACACCAAGCAATAAGCTTATCTGTCGTACCAGGAAAGACCTCATCATCTCTTAGGAAACGTGATGATATACGGTTTACTCTATCAGAAACATATTCTATATCAACACCTACTTCATAGTCACGAGAAAGAATAACAGCAACATAACCAAGAGTATGAGATATACTTATATGATAGCCCTCTATCATTGGTTTACCATCCTCATTATGTTCTACTAAAGGCTCATAGCCTAACATTTCCGTTAAAACATAATGTACCCCATCGTTCTCAGCCTGTCTTCCTTTCTCTATCTCCAACAGACCAATGACGACCTTACCCTCAACATCATTCGTTATCCTTACCACAAACAGTAACTTTAACTTTACTAATACGACGCTCTTCAATAGCTAAGACTTCAAACTTATAGTTCTTATAGTCCAGCATCTCATGTACTGCAGGGAAATCTCCCTTGATTTCTAATAGTAAACCTGCTACAGAATCAGCATCGCCTTCTATCTCATCAAACTCATCATCTGGGAGATTAAGAATCTTAGAGAAGTCCTTCAAGAGAGTTTTACCCTCAAATATGTAGATATTAGAACCTAACTTTGTATAGTTACGCTCTTCTTCATCAAACTCGTCATTAATCTCTCCGACAATTTCTTCAAGAATGTCCTCCAAAGTAACAATACCACTCGTACCACCAAACTCATCAACGACAATAGCTATATGAACTTTATTCTCTTGGAAGTCACGTAAGAGATCGTCTATCTTCTTCGTCTCTGGAACAAAATAAGGTGGACGAATCAAACTCTGCCATCTAAAGTTAGTTGGCTTAGATAGGTGAGGCAGGAGATCCTTAATATAAAGTACACCTCGTATATTATCTTGATTATCTTGATAAACAGGAATACGAGAATAGTTATTATCAACGATACTTTTCAAGACATCTTCATATGAACAGCGGATATCCAAATCTATAATATCCTGACGAGAAGTCATTACCTCTTTTGCAGTCTCATCTCCAAAGCGAATAATACCTTGCAGCATACCCTGCTCATCCTTAATATCATTCTTATCAGTCAATTCTAAAGCCTGTTCAAGATCATCAACAGACAACTGACGATTCTCCTTTTGAACTACCTTTTCAGCAAAAGCACCACTTTTCAACAATATAGTTTCGATAGGCCAAAACAACTTACGAAAGAAAACAATGCCTTTGACACCACTTCTACAGAATGCCAATGGATTTCTTCTACTATAAACCTTTGGAATAATCTCACCAAAGAGTAAAAGCAAAAAAGTCAACAGAATGGTTACACAAAGAAACTGCAACCACTCTTCCTTAAAGGTAAACAAACTGGAAAAGATATAATTACACAGCATAATAATCGCAACATTGACAAGATTATTCGTAATAAGAATTGTTGCCAACGTACGCTCACTATCGTCTCTAAACTGCTGAATAAGCTTATCAGAAGTATTCTTATCTGGGTCAAGTGACTCTATATCAGTTGGAGATAAACTAAAAAAAGCAATCTCCGACGCACTTGCAAAAGCCGAAAGACTTAGTAGAAAAACAGCCAATAGAATTGCAAGAATCACACTAATATCTATTGGATTAATACTTATATAAGAAGAAAAAACTACTAAAAAACTATCCATTAAAAAGGTAAATTAGAATTATCTGTAGTATCAGAAGCATTATCATCTACTTTCTCTCCAGACACACTTTCAGATTTACGGGATGCGGAAAGCCATTCAAGGTTGTCACCATAAATCTCTGTAACATAACGACGCATACCTTTCTTATCATCATAAGTACGATAACGCACACGCCCCTCAATATAAAGTTTATCGCCTTTATGAATATACTTCTCAGCATACTTAGCTAATGCCTTAAAGAGAACTATGTTATGCCAATCAGTGTGATCAGGTACAACCGTACCATTTGGAAGTGTATATCCACGCTCCGTTGTTGCCAAAGTAAAAGAGGCAACACATTGGTCTGCCTCATAATATTTTATCTCTGGCTCTCGTCCAACATTACCAATTAACATCACTTTATTCATAAGAAAGCAATAACAAAAAGGCATGTGGAATTACTTCCACATACCTAAATATCTAAACTTAAAATTCTTACCTTTAGCAGAAGGGAACTGACTTCTATTGTCAACCCTATCTTTTAGATACTCAACGATACGATTATAGCAATCCCATCCTGAAACAGCCTTACACTGTGCTACGAAATGAGTATCACGATATTCATGTTTACCAGAAGTAGGAATGAGAACAACACGCTTAAAATCAAGTTCACCTTCATACCATCCCTCACGCTCCTCATTGAGATGCATAATAGCAGGATTATCCTTACGAACAATACCATCAACTACTGGACGAAGAGCTTTCTTCTGCTTAAAGTCCATCATAGTAGCCGCCTCAGTCTTAATGACTATAAAATAAACTCGAGGACGAACCTTATAACGTTTTGGATAAAAGACATCGTTGGAAGCATAATTTCTAATATCATCTTCCAATTCTGGAGTGAGTTGAATGTCAGGAATAGAACTTAAAAAATCCAAAGCTTCCTCAACATTGTGTACTAATACTTCATTATCGAAATATCGCAAATATAAATTCATAAAGAAATTGCTATGTATGTTTCTCTAAAAAAAAGAGCGGCAAACGAGGCTCGAACTCGCGACCCCGACCTTGGCAAGGTCGTGCTCTACCAACTGAGCTATTCCCGCATTCACATCAAATGAATGAGACGGCATTATACGAATATTTTTAGGCAGTGCAAGTATAAAATCATGAAAATGATGCGCTTGTTTATATATTCGTCGATTTAGTCCATCTTTAAAAAATGTTCGCGATAGTAAGCGAGTTCTTTGATGGATTCGCGAATATCGTCTAAGGCCAAATGGGTGTTTTGTTTACTAAAGCCGTCCAGAATTTCCGGTTTCCAGCGGGCGGCTAATTCTTTTAATGTACTGACATCAAGGTGGCGATAGTGGAAGTAGTCTGCAAGCTCCGGCATATATTTAAAGAGAAAGCGTTTGTCTTGTGCCACACTGTTGCCACAAATCGGTGATACCCCTTTCGGCACGTATTTCTTGAGGAAATCTAAGGTTTGTAATTCTGCCGCGCGTTCGGTTAATTTGCTGTTTTTAACGCGTTCAACCAAACCGTTTGCGGTGTGGGTTTTCACGCACCAGTCGCTCATTTTATTGAGTAATTCATCAGATTGGTGGACGGCTAGAACAGGGCCTTCGGCAAGAATATTTAAATTTTTATCGGTCACAATGGTTGCGATTTCAATAATGCGTTCTTTTTCCGGATCTAAACCTGTCATTTCAAGATCAATCCAGATCAGATTTTGTTTATCTAATGTCATTATATAAGGTATCCTATGCGAAATTTTTCCTTATTTTAGCGAAAAACGCGAGAAAAAACGACCGCACTTATATGAGTAAACCCAAATTAACGCAAAATCAAAAACGCCGAATTCAATCCAATAATAATAAGGTATTACATCGCCATCAGAAGAAAGACATTGATTGGCAGGATGATATGCTGGGCGATTCGCAGGATGGCTTGGTTGTCACGCGCTATGCCCGTCATGCGGATGTAGAAAATTCGCAAGGCGAGATTTTTCGTTGTAACTTGCGTCGCACATTAGCGAGTGTCGTCGTAGGGGATCGTGTGATTTGGAGCCAAGGTAATGAGCAGTTGC
>ERZ773024.113-NODE-113-length-28484-cov-5.196314_pt1 | contig 28484 bp, 26 predicted proteins | sample MGYA00511667_ERZ773024 | MGnify/ENA primary metagenome ERZ773024 (study PRJEB29015, sample SAMEA2738117) | human oral metagenome | biome: human oral; feature: human-associated habitat; material: saliva | place: China | collected 2258 ... | reverse complement strand
TGGAAAGGTATTTCGCGAATTTCGAACTAGTGGGAAGTACTCTTTAAAGGAAGCAGCAGGAGATTCTTGCTCGACCTCTCAGTTATCTCGCTTTGAGCTTGGTGAGTCTGATTTAGCAGTTTCCCGTTTCTTTGAGATTTTGGATAATATTCATGTGACTATTGAAAATTTCATGGACAAGGCTAGGGATTTTCAAAATCATGAACATGTTGCCTTGATGGCACAGATTATTCCGCTTTACTACTCAAATGATATTGCAGGTTTTCAAAAGCTTCAAAGAGAACAACTTGAAAAGGCTAAGAGTTCGACCAATCCTCTCTATTTTGAGCTGAACTGGATCCTGCTACAAGGCCTGATTTGCCAGAGAGATGCAAACTTCTCGATGAAACAGCGTGATCTGGATAAGGTGGCGGATTACCTCTTTCAAACGGAAGAGTGGACCATGTATGAATTGATCCTCTTTGGCAATCTCTACAGCTTTTATGATGTGGACTATGTCACACGGCTTGGGAGAGAAGTGATGGAGCGTGAAGATTTCTACAAAGAAATTGGTCGCCATCGCAAACTGGTCTTGATTCTTGCTCTGAATTGCTACCAGCATTGTTTAGAACACTGTTCTTTTGAAAATGCCAGCTATTTTGAAGCCTATGTAGAAAAGATTATCGGGAAGAGCATCAAGCTATACGAACGCAATGTCTTTCATTATCTCAAGGGATTTGCCCTCTATCAGAAGGGGCAAACAGAAGAAGGGCGGCAGCAAATGAGGGAAGCCATGCACATTTTTGATGTGCTGGGACTGCCAGAGCAGGTGGCCTATTATCAAGAACACTTTGATAAATTTGTAAAAAATGAATGTTCTAAATAGGACAGTGATAAAGGAGATTTTATGAACCGACATGCGGTCCAATTAATTAGTCGTGGAGCTATTAACAAAATTGGAAATATGCTCTATGATTATGGGAATAGTGTCTGGCTGGCCTCGATGGGGACTATAGGAAAGACGGTATTAGGGATCTATCAGATTTCTGAGTTAGTGACAGGGATTCTCGTGAATCCTTTTGGAGGAGTGATTTCAGACCGTTTTTCTCGTCGCAAGATTTTGATGACGACCGACTTGGTTTGTGGACTCCTTTGTTTGGCGATTTCTTTTATCACAAATGATAGCTTGATGATTGCGGCTCTTATTTTTGCCAATATTGTTCAGGCCATTGCCTTTGGTTTTTCTCGACCTGCCAATAAAGCCATTATTACCGAGGTAGTAGAGAAAGAAGAGATTGTGACCTATAACGCTCACTTGGAATTAGTCTTACAGGTTGTTAGTGTCTGTTCACCTGTTTTTTCTTTCCTAGTTCTACAATTTGCCAGTCTTCATATGACCCTCTTATTAGATGCGCTGACCTTTTTCATTGCCTTTGTCCTAGTGGCTTTCCTTCCGAAAGAAGAAGCTAAGGTTCAAGAGAGGAAACAGTTTACCGGGAAAGATATTTTTTCTGATATCAAGGATGGGTTAGACTATATCTGGCATCAGAAAGAGATTTTCTTTCTCTTATTAGTGGCTTCTAGCGTCAATTTCTTTTTTGCGGCTTTTGAGTTTTTACTTCCCTTCTCGAATCGTCTATACGGGGTTAAAGGAGCTTATGCGACCATTTTAACGCTGGGAGCTATTGGATCTATTCTAGGAGCACTTGTTGCCAATAAAATGAAATCAAGTATGAAAATTCTCCTGTTTTTACTGATCATGGCAGGGATAGGAGTGTTCATAATGGGCTTGCCCCTTCCAACTTATCTTTCCTTTTCGGGAAATCTGGTCTGTGAATTTTTTGTGACCATTTTCGACATCCACGTTTTTACCCAAGTACAAACCAAGGTGGAAGATGATTATCTAGGTAGAGTATTGAGCACAATTTATACCTTGGCTGTTCTCTTTATGCCCATCGCCAAAGGGTTGATGACTTGGTTGCCAAGTGTCCGTATGGAATCATTTCTCTTGATTGGAGCTGGAGTTATTCTCTTTTCACTCTTGGCTCAGCTAGTAGCTAAGCAGCTTCAATCAAAAGAACAGTAGGCATCCTTCGATAAATTTGTAAAGCATTAATTTTCCCAAATAGGGGACAAAATGAAAACCTCTTTCATGAACTGATACAATAGTTTCAGAAAATGAAGGAGGTTTTTTATGAATCGACATGCAGTCCAACTAATTGCTCGTGGAGCGATCAATCGAATGGGAAATATGCTCTATGACTATGGGAACAGTGTCTGGCTGGCCTCGATGGGGACGGTGGGAAAGACGGTATTAGGGATTTATCAGATTTCTGAACTTGTCACCTCCATTCTAGTCAATCCATTTGGAGGCGTGATCTCAGACCGTTTTTCCCGTCGCAAGATTTTGATGATGACCGACTTGGTGTGTGGTCTCCTTTGTTTGGCGATTTCTTTTATCAGGAACGATCGTTGGATGATTGCGGCTCTGATTGTTGCCAATATTGTCCAGGCCATTGCCTTCGCATTTTCTCGTACGGCCAACAAAGCCATTATCACTGAGGTTGTAGAGAAGGACGAGATTGTGACCTATAATGCCCACTTGGAGTTGGTCTTACAAGTGGTGGGTGTTAGCTCTCCTGTGTTCTCTTTCCTTGTTTTACAATTTGCCAGTCTCCATGTGACCCTCTTACTGGATGCACTGACCTTTTTCATCGCCTTTGTCCTAGTGGCATTCCTTCCGAAAGAAGAAGCCAAAGTTCAAGAAAAGAAACGGTTCACAGGAAAAGATATTTTTTCGGATATGAAAGATGGGTTAGACTACATCTGGCATCAGAAAGAGATTTTCTTCCTCCTCTTGGTGGCTTCCAGCGTCAATTTCTTTTTTGCAGCTTTTGAGTTTTTGCTCCCCTTTTCCAATCGCCTTTACGGGGTCAAAGGAGCCTATGCGACCATCTTAACCTTGGGGGCTATTGGCTCCATCATCGGAGCCTTGATTGCTAATAAATTTAAATCAAGCATGGAAATGCTACTTTTCTTATTGATTTTAACAGGAGTAGGAGTCTTCATGATGGGCTTGCCCCTTCCGCCTTTTCTTTCCTTTTCTGGAAATTTGGTCTGTGAACTCTTTATGACAATTTTTAACATCCACTTTTTTACCCAAGTGCAAACCAAGGTGGAAGGAGACTATCTGGGCAGAGTCTTAAGCACCATTTTTACCTTGGCCATTCTCTTTATGCCCATCGCTAAAGGATTGATTACCTGGTTGCCAAGTGTCCGTGTAGAATCTTTTCTCCTGATAGGAGCTGGTGTCATCCTCTTTTCACTCCTAGCTCAAGTAGTCGCCAAGAAATTACAAGCAAAAGAAGGTACATCAGCATAAAAAAAGCACCGATCGGTGCTTTTTTAGTTGTTATTTTTTTCTTCTATTTTAACTTCTTTCTTTTCTTCCTCCAGTTGCTTTTGAGTGCTCTTGAGTTCTTTTTTTAGGGAGAAGCCCTTTGAAAAATTAACCAAGGTCATGACAAATGCACCCAAGAGGACACAGAGCAAGATCAGAATGATCAAGGGCAATTTAAATTGGACCAAGAGGAAATTCACAGTGACTGATTGCATGTTTGCAAGGGAAATACCAGCAATCAATAAAATTAAAAGTAATAAAGCAATGTAGTGTAGATTATTTTTGTTCATCATTATCTCCTTATTGTTCAGCAGGGGCCTTGCTTTTCACATCAGCGTACTCTTCCGGCTGCTCTAGGCTTAGAATCTCCTCATAAGCCGGTAGGGAAAGGTCCTTGCCATATTTATTTTTTAAAGCAGTGCTCACTAGGCGATAGGCCAAATTGGCATTTCGGGACAAGATAGGACCGTGGAAGTAGCTGCCAAAGACGTTCTTGTAATGAACCCCTTCGCACCCATCTTCTTTGTTGTTCCCATTTCCATAGACGACCTTACCCAGCGGTTTTTCATCCTCAGCCAAGAAGGTCCGACCTTGGTGGTTTTCAAAACCATAATAGGTTTCGTTAAATTCTTCGTTATGGATTTTGATATCACCGATATAGCGGTTGTTGACTTGGTTGAGCGTATAGTGGCCCATAATGCCAAGTCCCTCAATGCGTTTGCCAGAAGCTTCAATGTAGTATTGGCCTAGAAGCTGAAAGCCACCACAGATAGCAAGGACCACACCATCGTCATGAATGAAGCGTTCGAGGTCTTCTTTTTTATCTGGTAGGTCCTCAGATACAATGGTCTGCTCGTAGTCTTGTCCGCCGCCGAAAAAGGCGATATCGTAGAGGTCTGGATCAAAGCGGTCTTTGAGAGAAACGATGTCCACTGTGACATGGGCTCCAAGCTTTTCTGCAACGTACTTAAGCATGAGGATATTGCCGTTGTCTCCATAGGTATTCATCAGATTCCCGTAGAGATGGGCAATTCGTAATTCGTATTGGTAGTTTTCCTGATCAGGGGATTGTAGCGAAGTATAAGTCATTAGTGCATCTCCTTTTCAATCAGGTGTTCTTGAGCCAAGAGTTCACGGAATTCTAGCATGGCTGTATAGGTAGCTAAAATGTAAGCGTGAGGGGTTTCCTGTTGCTGGATGCGTTGGAAGACCTCTTTTAATTCAGCCATTTCTGTGATCTTTTCAGCCGGATAGCCAGTGACCCGAAGTCGCCGAGCAATCTCAGAGTGGCGCACCCCGCCAGCATTGATCTCTGGAATGTCCATCTGAGTGATTTGCTCGAAGTCGGCATCCCAAATCCAGCTGGTATCAATCCCATCTGCATAATTCGCATTGAGGAGGGCTGATAAGCTAAAGGAATAAGGAGCTAGTTTGATCATTTCAATAGCTTGGGTCGCACCAACTGGATTCTTAATCAAAACCAAGGTACATTCCTTATCCCCAATCTTAAAGGTTTCTTGGCGACCAAAGACAGCGCGACTGCGATCAAATCCTTGCTTAATCACTTCAGGTTGAACCCCAAAGAATCCAGCAACGGAAACAGCTGCTAAGGCATTATAGATGTTGTAGAGACCACCGATATTGATGTGGTAGTCTTGGCCTTGAATCCGGAATTGGGAAGAGCGCTGGGTTAATGAGAGGAGGTCTGATACGGCATAAGTCAGAGGAGGCCTGTGGAAACCACAGTGCTCACAGATATAATCCCCAAGATTTGCATAGGTATTGAGCTTGTACTTGAGGATGTTGTGGCAATGCGGACAGAGGATTCCTTCCGTATTGTAATGAGCTAGTTGTGGCTCTGATTTGTCAGTATCAAATCCATAATATTGGATCGGATTGGATAAGGTCTGACTATTAAAGAGCGGACTATCACCATTTAACAAGACTGTTGCAGTTGGGACCTTGTGAATGGCATCCAAAATCATTTGGTAGGTCGTATAGATCTCTCCATAGCGGTCCATCTGGTCCCGGAAAATATTAGTGACCACAAAAAGGCTGGGCTTAATATAATCACAAATCCGAGAGAGGCTGGCCTCGTCAATTTCAAGTACCGCAATCGGTCGATTTGATTTCGAATGCTTAGCCCGTAAGAAGGTCGTTGTAATCCCAGAGATCATATTGGCCCCACTTGGATTGGTTAAAATAGGTCCGAAAGCTTCTTGGAGAATGCCAACTGTTAGTGCAGTGGTCAGGGTTTTCCCATTTGTCCCTGTAATCACAACAATCTCATAGTTTTTTGCCAGTTGACTGAGAATATCTTTATCAAATTTGAGGGCTACTTTACCTGGTAGGGTTGATCCCCGCCCCATCTTTTCTAGAATAGAGCCGGAAAGCTTTCCTGCCAGAAGGCCCAAGGTTGTATTTATCTTCATAAATCATATTTTATCATAAAAAGCATCAGAAGGTTACAGAAAAATCTGTTGAAACGTGTTATAATAAGATGATGTCTTTTAGAGAAGTGGTAGGTATGAGAATATGAATATTCAACAGTTTTCAAATCCACAATTTTGGACCAGTTTGTTCCCGAATTGGTGGAGTGTTATTATCAATATCATCGATATTGCCCTGGTGGCTTGGTTGTTGTATTTTTTGATCAAGGCCATCGTCGGGACCAAGATCATGATTTTGGTGCGTGGGGTCATTATCTTTTTCTTGGCTCAATTTTTAGCCAATTTTTTGGGTTTAACGACTATTTCTTGGCTGATCAATCAAGTGATTACCTATGGGGTTATCGCGCTGGTTGTGATTTTCTCCCCTGAAATTCGGATTGGCTTAGAGCGTTTAGGTCGGGCGACAGAGTTCTTTACGACGAGTGAAGTCAGTCAGGAAGAGAAGATGGTACAGGCCTATGTTAAGGCAGTGGCTTATATGAGCCCACGTAAGATTGGTGCCTTGGTAGCTATTCAAGGGGCCAGAACCCTTCAGGAATACATTTCCACAGGGATTCCACTAGATGCGGAAATTTCAGGAGAATTGCTGATTAATATCTTCATTCCTAATACTCCCTTGCATGATGGAGCCGTCATTGTTCGCAATGATAAAATCGCTGTTTCTTGTGCCTACCTGCCCTTGACAGAAAACACTGGAATTTCAAAAGAGTTCGGAACGCGTCACCGCGCAGCCATTGGTTTGTCTGAAGTTTCGGATGCCTTTACCTTTGTGGTATCAGAAGAAACGGGCGGGATCTCTGTGACCTATAATGGAACCTTCCGACATGATTTAACCTTAGAAGAGTTCGAGGCAGAATTGAGAGCCTTCTTGGTTCCTGAAGAGAATAAAACGACTAGTTGGAAAGAGCGTCTATTTGGGAGGGTAACAAAATGAGATCGAAAAAAGAATTTCTTTATGTTTTCTCTTCCGTCTTATTGTCCTTTATCTTGTTTATCAATGCATCTTCCTTTAATTTTCAAAATAATAGCAGCGCTAGACAAGTGAGTTCAGAGACCTACACCAATACCTTGACCAATATTCCGATTGATGCCAAGTACAATGACAAGACATACTTTGTCAGTGGGTTAACATCGGAAGTAACAGTCTTTCTAAAGGGTTCAAACCGGGTCGCTCTAGCAAGCGAAATGCAGCCGGGAACTCGGAAGTTTCGCGTGGTAGCGGATCTTCGTAAGGCCAAGGAAGGTACCGTTGAAGTGCCGTTGATTGTGGAAGATCTTCCGGCTGGTTTGACCGCAACCGTAGAGCCTCAGAAAGTTTCTGTAAAAATCGGGAAGAAAGCGAAAAAATCGTTTGCGGTCAGGGCCACGATCCCGGATAATCAAATTGTGGATGGAATAACGGTATCGGATATTACTCTTGAAACCACCAAGGTAGAAGTGACCAGCGATCAAGAAACCTTGAGTCGCATTGATCATGTCCAAGCGGTCTTCCCATCCAGTGAGATCATTAGTGGAAATTATAGCGGAACTATTTCCTTAAATGCAGTAGATGCCCAAGGAAATGTTCTACCAGGTTTGGTCAAGCCGAGTGAAACACGGATTCAAGTGACCACAAAGAGTAGCTCGTCTACGTCAAGCTCAAGCAGTTCGTCGTCGACCTCCTCCAGTTCAAGTAATTAGAAAGTAAAAAAGGTAATGAAGAATGGGTAAATATTTTGGAACGGACGGTGTCCGTGGAGAAGCAAACGTAGAACTAACGCCAGAATTGGCTTTTAAACTAGGCCGTTTCGGTGGCTATGTGTTGAGCCAACATGAAGAAGAAACACCCTTGGTATTTGTTGGACGTGATACGCGTATTTCTGGTGAAATGTTAGAGCATGCCTTAATTGCTGGGCTCTTATCTGTTGGGATTCGCGTCTACAAGTTGGGTGTGATTGCAACACCAGGTGTTGCTTATCTAGTTCGTACGGAAAAAGCCAGCGCCGGAGTGATGATTTCTGCTAGCCACAATCCAGCCTTGGATAATGGCATCAAATTCTTTGGTGGTGATGGCTTCAAATTGGATGATGATCGCGAACTTGAAATTGAAGCCTTGCTTGATGCGGCTGAAGATACGCTTCCACGTCCAAGTGCACAAGGTTTAGGAACGGTCATGGAATATCCAGAAGGCTTGCGTAAGTATCAAGAATTCCTTGTATCGACAGGCGTCCAACTCGAGGGCATGCACGTAGTCTTAGATACAGCAAATGGTGCAGCCTCTACTAGTGCCCGTCAAATCTTTGCAGATTTGGGAGCTCATTTGACCGTCATCGGTGAAAACCCAGATGGTTTGAACATCAATGATGGGGTTGGTTCTACTCACCCAGAGCATTTGCAAGAGAAAGTAAAAGAAGTAGGCGCAGCGATTGGTCTTGCCTTTGACGGAGACAGCGATCGCTTGATTGCTGTTGATGAAAATGGAGAGATCGTAGACGGCGATAAGATCATGTACATCATCGGTTCTTATCTTTCAAGCAAGGGCTTGCTCGAAAAAAATACGATCGTCACAACCGTCATGTCCAATCTCGGCTTCCACAAGGCATTAGATGCGAAGGGAATTCAAAAAGAAATCACAGCTGTTGGAGACCGTTATGTGGTCGAAGAAATGCGCAAATCAGGATACAATCTTGGTGGTGAACAATCTGGTCACGTAGTCATCATGGATTACAACACAACAGGTGATGGTCAATTAACAGGCGTTCAATTGACAAAAATCATGCAAGAAACCGGCAAGAAATTATCTGAATTGGCTGCTGAAGTAACCATTTATCCACAAAAACTCGTCAATATCCGGGTTGAAAATAGCATGAAAGACAAGGCGATGGAAGTGCCTGCCATTCGTGAAATCATTGAAAAAATGGAAGCGGAAATGGCAGGAAATGGCCGCATCCTCGTGCGTCCAAGTGGAACTGAACCCCTCCTTCGTGTGATGGCAGAAGCTCCAACCCATGAAGAAGTGGACTACTATGTAGATACCATTGCTGCAGTTGTTCAAGCAGAAATCGGACTTTAACCTTGTAAAAAACATGGCTCGCAAATAGGCGAGCAGAGGAGGTATATATGAAACAGGTTCGTCAAATTGTATGGGCACTTGCCTTAGTGCTAACGATTCTATTCACAGCTGGTTTGACTAAAACAATTCATGCTGCAGAAGTCTCATCATATACACAGACAGCACGTCTAACGAAAGATGGCAATACTTTAACGAATGGGAGCAAGGTGTTGACAAATGAAAAATTGTCAGCAAGTATTTATTTAGCCTTTCCAGATTCGCAAACTATTCAAGCTGGTGATACCTTAACTCTTAGTTTGCCAAAAGAATTAGCCCTCTACACAGCATTGGAATTCAATGTTCTTGAGGAAGGCCAATCAAATGGTCAGACGGTGGGGAAAGCTGTCGTTGATACAGCTAAGAAAACAGTGACCGTTACCTTTAATGATTATTTCGCCTCTCATCCACTCAATAAACGAGTTGCTCTTCATTTTGATGTAAAAGTAGACTCAGAAGTAGTTACAAAAACATCTCCAATCCAGTTTAAACTAGGAAATACAGATTTTTCATTGAATTATGAAAAAACAGCTGGAGAAGCTGGAGACTATGAGATGAAATACGGCTACCAAGATAAGTCTGATCCAACCATTATCAAATGGCGGATTCTCTTAAATGCTCGCCAAGATATGCTTCGAGGAATGGTCATTAAAGACCAATTCGGAGATGGCTTAACATTGGTTGAAGGGAGCTTACGCGCTGTTCGTTATGCTCCTGTCCAAGGTGGGATTAAGAACGAAGCTCAGATCTTAAGTCTCCCAGTTCTGGATAACTTTACTAAAAAAGCTGTTTTCGATAAGAATGCAGATGGAAAGACCACTGGTTTTACAATTGAATTTGGTGACAACTACAATTGGCCAATGTATATTGAATATTCTACAAAAGTGGCACCTGGAACGAAAGTAGGCGATATTGTCCATAATACGTTAACATGGACGGCAACCAATTTCCCAGCACCGCGTAGTTTAACCCGTGAAGTGCGATTGGAAACAGGATCTGGCGAAGGATTGGGTGAGAAAGAACAAACGCCACCGACATCTAGCTCAACCTCCTCATCAAGTTCTAGTTCTTCATCAAGCTCTAGTTCTTCATCAAGCTCATCATCTTCAACGAGTTCTAGTTCTTCATCAAGTTCATCATCTTCAACGAGTTCTAGCTCTACATCGAACTCAACATCCACATCAAGTTCTTCATTGAAATCATCTTCATCTTCTGTTAAAGAAGAAGCTCCAAAACCTGGTAAGAAAAAAGTTCTTCCAAGTACAGGTGAAAAGATGACACCGGTGGTTCTTGTCATGGGTGTCTTCCTAGCAATTCTATCAGTTGGCGTTTTACGTGTAAGAAAAGATTCCTAAATCTATTCATAAAAGATCAGACATCTGTCTGGTCTTTTTGTGTAGGCTCGATTTGAAAAATCCCCTATTTCGTGGTAAAATAGGGCTAATGAATTTATAGTAATCGAGGTATTAGAAGTGGCTTTTGGAGATAACGGAAAACGTAAAAAAACACCATTTGAAATGATCACGATGGTGGTCATTGTGATTATGTTGATTGTAACGGTTGGTGCAATCTTTGCAACCGCAATTGGTGCTCTTTCTTACTAAGACGCACACAGAAATAAAGGAAATCATCTATTTATGAGTATGTTTTTAGATACAGCCAAGATTAAGGTCAAGGCTGGAAATGGCGGCGATGGCATGGTGGCCTTTCGCCGTGAAAAATATGTCCCTAATGGCGGACCTTGGGGTGGTGATGGAGGTCGTGGTGGCAATGTCATCTTCGTAGTAGACGAAGGCTTGCGCACCTTGATGGACTTCCGTTATAACCGGCATTTCAAAGCCCAAAATGGGGAAAAAGGAATGACCAAAGGGATGCACGGACGGGGAGCAGAAGATCTCTATGTTCGGGTTCCTCAAGGAACGACCGTCCGAGATGCCGAGACTGGCAAGGTCATTACGGACCTAGTTGAAAATGGACAAGAGTACATTGTCGCCCACGGTGGCCGTGGCGGACGTGGAAATATTCGTTTTGCCACTCCAAAGAATCCAGCTCCAGAGATTTCTGAGAACGGGGAACCTGGTCAGGAACGCGAACTCGAATTAGAACTCAAGGTCTTGGCAGACGTTGGTTTGGTTGGCTTCCCATCAGTAGGGAAATCAACTCTTCTTAGTGTCATCACTTCAGCCAAACCAAAGATTGGAGCTTATCATTTCACAACCATCGTTCCAAACTTGGGCATGGTTCGGACGCCGTCAGGTGAATCCTTTGCAGTCGCAGACCTTCCTGGATTAATTGAGGGAGCTAGCCAAGGTGTTGGACTTGGAACCCAGTTCCTTCGCCACATCGAGCGCACACGGGTTATCTTGCATGTTATTGATATGTCAGCGAGTGAAGGACGCGATCCTTATGAAGATTATGTTCAAATCAATAAAGAGCTTGAAACCTATAATCTTCGTTTGATGGAGCGGCCTCAGATTATCGTGGCAAATAAAATGGACATGCCAGAGAGCCAAGAAAACTTGAAAGAGTTCAAGAAGAAATTGGCGGCCAATTACGATGAGTTTGATGAACTGCCACAGATCTTCCCGATCTCTAGTTTGGCGCATCAAGGTTTGGACAACTTGTTAGAAGCAACAGCAGAATTGTTAGACAAAACGCCAGAATTCCTCTTGTATTCAGAAGACGAAATGGCTCAAGAAGAAGTCTACTATGGCTTTGATGAAGACCAGCCAGCCTTTGATATCAGTCGGGATGACGATGCCGCTTGGGTCTTGTCTGGTGAAAAACTTGAAAAACTCTTTAATATGACGAATTTCGATCGTGATGAAGCGGTCATGAAATTTGCTCGTCAATTGCGTGGCATGGGGGTTGATGAAGCTCTCCGTGCGCGTGGAGCAAAAGATGGCGATATCGTCCGGATCGGTAAATTTGAATTTGAGTTTGTAGATTAAAATAGATCCTAAGCGGATCAAGGATTCCAAATAAGAAGTGAGGCTTTTTCAGTGGGAGATAAACCAATATCTTTTCGAGATGAAAATGGAAATTTTGTTTCAGCAGCCGATGTTTGGAATGCTGAAAAACTAGAAGAACTCTTTAATACGCTAAATCCTAAGCGGAAATTGCGCTTACAAAGGGAAAAATTAGCAAAAGAAAACCAGCAGAAGTAAATAGACTTGGAGAATACTATGGCAAAAACAATTCATACAGATAAAGCACCTGCAGCAATTGGACCTTATGTTCAAGGGAAAATTGTAGGGAATCTTCTCTTTGCAAGTGGACAAGTTCCCTTGTCACCTGAAACAGGTGAAATCATTGGAGAAACCATCCAAGAACAAACAGAGCAAGTCTTAAAGAACATTGGGGCTATTTTGGAAGAGGCTGGAACAGACCTTGACCACGTGGTGAAAACCACTTGTTTCTTAAGTGATATGAATGACTTTGTACCTTTTAATGAGGTCTATAAAACAGTCTTTACTACAGAGTTTCCAGCTCGATCTGCTGTTGAAGTAGCACGCCTGCCACGTGATGTGAAGGTTGAAATTGAAGTTATTGCGGAAATCAAGGCCTAATAACCATTCAAAGACAAAAAGACAGAGTGGAGAGCAGGAAACTGTAGGCCACTCTGTTTTATTTATGGGAGGAGAAAATGACAGAAAGTAAGATTCAACTGGTCATGGTAACAGGGATGAGCGGTGCTGGAAAGACCGTCGCCATCCAATCGTTTGAGGATTTGGGTTACTTTACCATCGATAATATGCCACCGGCGCTCTTGCTGAAATTTATTGAGCTCATGCGCCACAGTCCCGATAACAATAAATTAGCCGTTGTTGTGGACATGCGGAGCCGTTCTTTTTTCAATGAAATTCGCACCATTTTGGATGAATTGGACAACCAAGAAGATCTGGATTTCAAAGTCTTATTCTTGGATGCCACTGATAGTGAGTTGGTAGCACGATACAAGGAAACCCGTCGTAGCCATCCATTAGCGGCAGATGGCCGTGTCTTAGATGGGATTACCCTAGAGCGCGAACTCTTGTCCCCTTTAAAAAATATCAGTCAAAATGTGGTGGATACGACTGAGTTGACGCCTCGTAACCTGAGAAAAACGATCGCAGAACAATTTGCCAGTCAAGATAATCAGCCAGATTTTCGGGTTGAGGTCATGTCATTTGGGTTTAAATATGGCCTTCCGATCGATGCTGACCTTGTCTTTGACGTGCGTTTCCTTCCAAACCCCTACTACAAATTGGAACTTCGGAATTTAACCGGTCAGGATCCAGCAGTCTATGATTATGTCATGGATCACCCTGAATCAGAGGACTTTTACCGTCATCTCCATGACTTGATCGTACCTATTTTACCGTCTTATAAACGGGAAGGTAAATCCGTTCTTACCATCGCTATGGGATGTACCGGTGGGCAACACCGTTCAGTAGCCTTTGCAGAGCGTTTAGCGCATGATTTAGAAAAAAATTGGCAGGTCAATTGCAGTCATAGAGACAAGGACAGACGGAAAGAAACGGTGAATCGCTCATGAGAAAACCTAAAGTAACCGTTATTGGAGGAGGAACAGGGATTTCTGTTATCCTCGATAGTCTGAGAAAGAAACCGGTCGATATCACTGCAATTGTAACTGTTGCAGATGATGGTGGGAGTTCAGGTGAATTGCGGAAGAACATCCAAAAATTGACACCACCTGGAGATCTTCGAAATGTGCTGGTTGCTATGTCAGATATGCCTCGTTTTTATGAGAAGGTCTTTCAATACCGCTTTGCTGACGATGATGGCCCTTTGGCCGGTCACCCTTTGGGAAACTTGATCATTGCAGGGATTTCAGAGATGCAAGGCTCGACCTATAATGCCATGCAGTTGTTAACCAAGTTCTTTCATACGACCGGCAAGATCTATCCTTCCAGTGATAGTCCCTTGACCCTTCATGCCGTCTTTCAAGATGGAAAAGAAGTGGTAGGAGAAAGCCACATTGCTAACTACACTGGCATGATTGATCATGTCTATGTGACCAATACCTTCGATCAAGAGCGTCCAAAAGCTAGTAAAAAAGTGGTGGAAGCTATTCTTGAAAGTGATATGGTCGTCTTGGGTCCTGGTTCGCTCTTTACCTCGATCCTTCCTAATTTGATGATCGATGAGATTGGGAAAGCCATCCTTGAAACCAAGGCTCAGGTAGCCTATGTTTGTAACATCATGACCCAAAGAGGAGAAACCGAGCATTTCACAGACAGTGACCACGTTGCCGTTCTCCATAAACATTTGGGAGAGAAGTTCATCGATACCGTCCTTGTCAATATCAATCAGGTTCCCGCAGCTTACATGAACAGTAACAAATTTGATGAATACTTGGTACAGGTAGAGCACGATTTCAAGGGGTTGCACTCGCAAGTTCCCCAAGTGATTTCTTCTGATTTCTTGAAGTTGGTCAATGGAGGAGCCTTTCATGATGGTGAAAAAGTAGTCGAAGAGTTGATGCAGATCGTGCAGGTGAGAAAATGAGTTTTACGGTTCGTGTAAAAGAAGAATTATTGTCTCTCAAGCGATTTGAAAAGAGTGAATTGGCTGCCATTATCAAGATGTCTGGAAGTCTTGGGATTTCAATGGGGGGCTTGACGCTCTCGGTGACGACAGAAAATGCCAAGATCGCTCGCCATATCTATGAATTGTTGCATCATTTCTATGAGGCCAAATCGGATATTCGCCACCACCAAAAAACCAATTTGAAAAAAAATCGTGTTTACACAGTATTCTTGGATGAAAAGGTGGAAGAGATTCTTGCTGACTTGCATTTGGCAGATGCCTTTTTTGGGATTGAGACAGGCATTGATGCCAGTGTTTTAGAAGATGAAGTAGCCAGTCGTGCTTATCTTCGGGGGGCTTTTCTGTCGAGTGGTTCCATCAAGGATCCTGAAAAAGGGAAGTACCAGTTGGAAATTCATTCTGTTTATACAGACCACGCGGAAGGAATTGCCCTTCTCATGCAAGGATTTTTACTAGATGCGAAAACCATCGAGCGGAAAAAAGGAGTGGTAACCTATCTGCAACGAGCGGAAGATATTATTGATTTTCTAATTGTGGTAGAGGCCATGCAAGCCATGCAGGAATTTGAGTCCATCAAGGTTATGAGAGAGACGCGTAATGACCTCAATCGGGCCAATAATGCCGAGATGGCCAATATCCAGCGCACAGTTACTGCTAGCATGAAAACCATTAATAATATTAGTAAAATTGTGGATACGGTCGGCCTAGGGAGTTTACCAAGTGACCTGCAAGAAGTTGCCTATATCCGGATGAACCATCCAGATTATTCTATCCAGCAGATCGCTGATAGTTTGCAAAAGCCTATTTCAAAAAGCGGCGTCAATCACCGCTTGCGTAAGATCAATAAGATCGCAGACGATTTAGACAAATAAAAAAGGCCAAAGGCCTTTCATAATGAGGATAAAGTCTTTTTAAAAACTTTCCTTAGGTGAGTACGGACGTCAGCGAACTTCATAGAAGTTCCATGACTTAGTTTTGAGCCTAATGTCTCAAAACTCCCGAGTGCCTGAAACGTATTGTTTCAGGCACTTTTCTCACAGCGGAAAGTTTTTGTATTTTCTTGATTCAAACTAAAAATAGGAACTCATTTTTACTTCTTTGCAGAATCGATTAACTTAAAATAGTTTGACTTCAATTTAAAAAAGGCCAAAGGCCTTTTTTATTATAAACTAGTTGAGTGCGTTGGTTGGACTTTCTTATCTGGATAGATGTAGTTGATGGCATTGTTTACAGCTGTTGGAGCTTCCCCCAGACCTGTAGCGATGAGATCAATCTTTCCTTCGTAGAAGCAGCAGTCTCCACAGGCATAAATTCCAGGAAGGCTGGTTTCTTGTTTTTGGTTCACCTTGATTTTATGGCGTTGCAATTCTACACCCCATTCTTTCAAGTTTCCGATAGAAGATTTAAAACCATAGTTGACAAATAAGTGATCAATCGGGATAAGTTCGGTTTCATCGGATTTGACTTTTGTGATTTCAAGATGAGTGGCATGACCATTTTCGCCAATCAAGCGGCTAGGAACAAATGGTGTTTTGATGCTGACAGAAGATTGTTTGAGCTCTTCTACGCTATGTTCCAAGGCACGGAAGTTGTCCCGACGGTGAACGATTGTAGTTGGAGCAATCTTGTCAAAAGCAAGAGCCCAGTCCACAGCAGAGTCCCCCCCACCAAGGACGGTCACCTGCTGTCCTTCATATTGTTGGATATTTGATACGTGGTAGTGGACGTTATCAAAGTCTTCAGCCCCCTCGATATCAAGAGCACGTGGTTTAAAGGCACCGCCACCCATGGCAATGATGACTGCTTTAGACTGATGCACTTGGCGAGAAGTAGTGATAATGAAGAGGTCACCCTCTTTTTGAATATCCTCTACAGTTTCATTGAGGAAGATCGGTGTATCGAATCGTTTGACTTGCTCGATCAAGCGGTTGCTCAATTCTTCACCTGTTAAATTGGTAAATCCGGGTACATCGAGGATACTTTTTTCTGGATAGAGAATGGCTGGTTGCCCTCCAAGTTGAGGTAAGGAATCAATCAGTTTGACTTTAACTTGGCGCATATTGCCATAAAAAGCAGCAAACAGACCAACTGGTCCGCCCCCAACAATCGTAATATCATAAATTTCTGACATAGTATCTCCTTCAGGGTTTTCTTTGTTTCCATTGTATCATAAAATGGGAAGAATGAAAAAGTTGGAAAAAGAAATGACATGAAGGCTAGGAGGGCTAGAAAAGTTTCAAAAGATCTTGACAGCCTCTTTAAAGTGTGATAAAATGATTAAGATTTTAGGCTTGAAGGGAGTGAAAAATATGTCAAAAACAGTAGTACGTAAGAATGAATCTCTTGACGATGCTCTTCGTCGTTTCAAACGTGCGGTTACTAAAGCTGGTACTCTTCAAGAAACACGCAAACGTGAATTCTATGAAAAACCTTCTGTAAAACGTAAACGTAAATCAGAAGCAGCTCGTAAACGTAAAAAATTCTAATTGAATACAAGAACAGACCTCGGTCTGTTTTTTGTTTTTTTCATCCGTTAAAGACAAAAAAACCGATCTTCTAGCTAGAAGATCGGATCTTTTTATCTGATTATTTGTTTGCAAGCAAGTCGCGGATTTCAGTAAGCAACTCTTCTTGAGTAGGAGCAGGAGCTTCTTCTTCGACAGCTTCTTCTTTTTTACCAAGGTTTTGAGCTTTTTCAGCAGCTTTCACTACGAAGAAAAGAACAGTACCAACAACAAGGAAGTTGATCACAGCGCTCAAGAAGCTACCGTATGCAACACCGTTCCATGACAAATTAGCAATCTTATCAACACCAGCAGCTTTCATAGCTGGTTTCAAAATAAGTGGAGTGATGATATCGTTAACAAGTGATGTTACGATAGCTCCAAATGCAGCTCCGATAACGACTGCTACAGCAAGGTCAACAATATTCCCACGAAGGAGAAAAGCTTTCAAATCTTTTAACATATCCTAAATATGTCCTTTCATAATAATTTTTTACTATGATAGTATAACGGAAAAATATTCGACTGACAAGGAATATGCCTCATTTTTTAAAATTAGTGATAAAGGTTGAAAATCTTTTCTTTTATGTGTGAAATCGGTAGGAAAAAATTTACTTTTACTAACTTTTAGTATAAAATATAAAGTGATAATCTATGGTAAAATGGAGGCACTGTTTATGGTTGATAAAGAGCTAATTGCAGAAATTAAAAACAGTGTAAACATTGTTGAAGTTATTGGAGAAGTTGTTTCTTTGACCAAGGCTGGCCGTAATTTTTTAGGGCTCTGTCCTTTTCATGGTGAAAAGACTCCTTCTTTTAATGTCGTTGAAGACAAGCAGTTTTACCATTGTTTCGGATGTGGTCGCTCGGGAGATGTCTTTAAGTTTATTGAGGAATACCGTGGAGTGGCTTTTATGGATGCGGTCCAGATCGTAGCAGAAAAAGCGGGTATTGCGCTTCAGTACCAAGCAAGGCCGGCTCAACCAACGTCTATCAATCCCAACCAAGAACTTTATGAGATTCATCAGGAAGCCAGTAAGTTCTACCAGGCGATTCTGATGACGACAAAGATGGGAGAAGAAGCGCGAAATTATCTGCATGAACGTGGATTGACGGATGAGGTCATCCGACATTTTCAATTGGGCTTAGCCCCAGCAGAAGGGAATTATCTCTATCGAAATCTCTCTGAGAAGTTCTCTGAGAAAGTGATTACCGATTCGGGGTTATTCACAATCTCAGATGCTGGAACAGTTTTTGATGCCTTTCAGGATCGGATTATGTTTCCTTTGACGGATGATAGTGGACGTGTCATTGCTTTTTCTGGTAGGCTGTGGAAACTAACGGATGATGGCAGTCATCAAGCCAAGTATAAGAATAGTCGTAGTACCCGTCTATTTAATAAGAGTTATGAACTTTATCATTTGGATCAAGCTAAGACGAGCGCCAAAAAGCAACATGAAATGTATATCATGGAAGGCTTTATGGATGTCATTGCGGCTTATCGAGCTGGGATTGAAAATGCAGTCGCCTCTATGGGGACAGCCTTGACACCAGAGCACGTCCAGCACCTGTCTCATTTTACCAAAAAGGTCATTCTGACCTATGATGGGGATAAGGCGGGGCTTGAAGCAACCGCTAAGGCCTTGGATGTCTTGCAGGATCTGGAGTTGGAGATCATCCGTATCCCAGATCAGATGGACCCTGATGAGTACCTTAAAAAGACGTCCCCAGAAGATCTAGCTACCCTCTTGAAGAATTCTCGGATCAGTAAGGTTGAATTCTTGATGCACTACTGGAAACCCCAGTATATTGAGAACTTGCAAGCGCAAATTGAGTTTGTCGAAAAGTTGGCACCGATGATCGCCCAGACGCGCTCCATTACAGCGCAAAACACCTATATTTATAAGTTGGCTGATTTATTGCCGGACTTTGATTACTTGCAGATTGAGCAGATTGTCAATAATAGTCGCTTGCATCAACGGCAAGAAGCGCAAGAAGGTGGACGATCAAAAACGTCGAATTTTTCAGTGGAGCTCCTGCCGAATCGTGGGATGACGCGCTTGATCAAGGCGGAAAATCATTTGTTAAGTAGGATGAAGGATTTTCCAATGGTCCTCAATGATTACCGTTTGCGACCTGATTTTGCCTTCGACACGCCGGAGTTACAGATCTTGTATCAATTGCTCTGTCAAAATGGAGAAGTCACCTCTCAGGATCTATCCGAGCAGCCTGAAGGGGTCCAGCATGCCTGGTACCGCATGTTAGAAGAAGATTTGCCAGAAGAGATAGCAGATGGTGAGTTAGAAGAAGTAGAAGCGACACGGAATCGTGAGCTTCTTCGCAAAGAAAGTCAACAAATTGGAAATAAAGTGAAGGAAGCTTCCTCGACAGGGGATGCGGAAAAAGCTTTATTGGAACTCGAGCGTTTGATCGCTCAAAAAAGAAGAATGGAGTAGGAATGGCTAAAGAACAAAAAGATATTACAACATTGGACGTTCAAATTGCAGAATTTATTCGCAGCCACAAGAAAAGCGGAACTGCAACAGATGATGAAATTAATGACCAATTGGTTATTCCATTCACGCTAGATGCAGATGGGATTGAAGATCTTTTGCAACGTATTCAAGATGCAGGAATTTCGATCACGGATAAAGATGGTAACCCAAGTGCGCGTGTGTTGAACAATGAAGAAGAGCCAGAATTGTCAGATGAGGAATTGCTTGGAAGCAACTCTGCCAAGGTCAACGACCCAGTGCGGATGTACTTGAAAGAAATTGGGGTTGTTCCTCTTTTGACCAATGAAGAAGAACAAGAATTGGCTATCTTGGTGGAACAAGGTGACTTGGAAGCTAAGCAACGTCTCGCAGAAGCCAACCTTCGTTTGGTTGTATCCATTGCGAAACGTTACGTTGGTCGTGGAATGCAATTTTTGGATTTGATCCAAGAAGGAAACATGGGCTTGATGAAGGCGGTTGATAAGTTTGACTATACCAAAGGGTTCAAGTTCTCTACCTATGCTACTTGGTGGATTCGTCAGGCTATCACTCGTGCCATTGCAGACCAAGCACGGACCATTCGGATCCCTGTTCACATGGTGGAAACCATTAACAAGTTGGTTCGTGAACAACGCAATCTCTTGCAAGAATTGGGACAAGACCCAACACCAGAACAAATCGCTGAACGCATGGATATGACACCAGACAAGGTGCGTGAAATCTTGAAGATTGCGCAAGAGCCTGTTTCTCTTGAAACTCCAATCGGGGAAGAAGACGATAGCCATTTGGGAGATTTTATCGAAGATGAAGTGATTGAAAATCCAGTAGACTACACCACTCGTGTGGTTCTACGTGAACAATTAGATGAAGTCCTCGATACCCTGACAGACCGTGAAGAAAACGTACTTCGTTTACGTTTCGGTTTGGATGATGGAAAAATGCGGACCTTGGAAGATGTGGGTAAAGTCTTCAACGTGACCCGTGAACGGATCCGTCAGATCGAAGCCAAAGCCCTCCGCAAACTCCGCCACCCAAGCAGAAGCAAACCATTGCGTGATTTTATTGAGGATTAAAAATGTCCGGGGGACATTTTTAACGGTCGCCTAGAAATAAAAAAGCGACCTAGGTCCGGGGGACATTTTTAACGGTCGCCAAGAAATGAAAAAGCGACCTATGTCCGTGGGACCTTTTTAACCCGAGCTAAGCAATTCTATCGAGAGTAACATAACAAAAAAAGGAAGTGTCATATGGCATATACAACTGAGCAAATTGAAGAAATTAAAAATAAAATCTTAAATGCTTTGGAAGAGGTAATCGATCCTGAGCTTGGGATTGACATTGTTAATTTAGGTCTTGTTTACGAGATCCATTTTGATGGTGAAACTGGAGCGACCATTATTGATATGACGCTAACGACCATGGGATGTCCATTAGCGGATCTTCTGACAGATCAGATTCATGATGTTTTAGCAGAAGTAGAAGAAGTGACATCTGTGGATGTGAAGTTGGTCTGGTACCCTGCTTGGACGGTTGAAAAAATGAGCCGCTATGCACGAATTGCACTTGGAATTAGTTAAAAATTCTATTCATCAAAACAAATCAGAGGTTAGGGTTTCCCTAACCTCTGATTTGTTTGTACCCCTTTTTTTGAACAAGCATTTACAAATTCTTAGCAAATTTTCAGATAAAGTTGCAATCATTAAGGGGACAGGGTATAATAGCATAAATAGAAAATAAAGGAGATTTACATGAATCAGTATCCTTTGGTCTACTTGGACCATGTGACAAAGAATTATGGGCATGAAGTTGCTCTCATGGATGTTAGTTTGAACATCCAACCTGGCCGTATTATTGGCCTTTTGGGTCCCAATGGTAGTGGGAAAACAACCATCATTAAATTGATTAATGGTTTGTTGCAACCAAGCCTTGGAAATATCTATATTCATGGGCAATTACCATCCCCAGCTTCTAAAAAAGTGGTTTCCTATTTGCCAGATACAACTTATCTGAATGAAAATATGAAAATTATTGATGCTATTAACTATTTCCAAGATTTTTATGCAGATTTTAATGTCCAACGAGCTTACCAATTGCTCAACGATTTGCATTTGCATCCAAATCAAAAATTGAACAGCCTTTCAAAAGGGAACAAGGAAAAAGTACAATTGATTTTGGTGATGAGTCGTGAAGCTGACTTGTATGTCCTTGATGAACCAATCGGTGGGGTCGACCCAGCAGCGCGTGATTATATTTTGCGGACCATTATTCAAAACAGACGTCCAAACTCTTCTGTCTTGATTTCTACTCACTTGATTGCGGATATTGAGCAAGTTTTGGATGAAGCGATTTTCATCAACCAAGGAAGAATCCTCTTGCATGAAAATACGACTGTTTTGCGCAATCAACACGGAAAATCAATCGATGAGATCTTCCGTGATCAATTCCGTGTTTATTAGGAGGAACCCATGTTTGGTAAATTATTAAAATATGAATTTAAATCGACAGCTAAGTGGTATTTATTGATCACCCTGATTGCACTAGGTTTGTCAGTGATTACAGGTGTTATTGGTGGAAGTGCTACAAACGGTTTTGTGGATATGGAAACCAATAGTATGCAAATCATAACAGGGACTCTTGGGATTCTCATTTTTGGAGGAGTCATTGGTCTTTATCTTAGCAACTACTATATTATTATCCGTCGTTTCTATTCCAACTTATACGGACGTGAAGGTTACTTGACCTGGACTCTTCCAGCTAGCCCCCATGCGATCATTTTGTCTAAATTTGTGGGAGCTTTAGTAGCGAGTCTTTACTGCCTATTCCTTCTATTTTTTAGTGGTTTTATCACAATACTTGTGATGGGTGCTGTCATTGGACAAGACCTCTCTCCTGTATTTAGTATTATCGCTGAGGCTTTTAGTCATTCTATTGCTTATTGGATTATCGTTTGGTGGATTTTTACCACAGCTTCAGGGATCTTCCTATTTTATGTATCGATCGCACTTGGCCAACTCTTCCAAAATCGTCGTGGATTGAAGGCTATTCTGTTTTTCTTTCTCTTGTGCATTGTTTTAAGTATCATCGGTACAGCATTCAATCCATTAAAAGATTCATATGCTGTCGGGTCTGCATTGGTTTATGGAAATATTGATGATTTTGGACCTAACTTTATCCCAGGTCTTATCTATGAAGTCATCAAGATTGTTTCTATGTACTTCACGATTCACTATATCAGCAAGTACAAGTTGAATCTTCAATAATAACAGTAAATTGAGCAAGGAGTTTCCCGGTGGAAGCCTTCTTGTTCAATTTTTTTCTTTTGCATTTTTGGCTACATTTTGATATACTAATTGTATTCGTTTTGGGGTCGTTACGGATTCGACAGGCATTATGAGGCATATTTTGCAACTCATCTAGCGGATGTAAAACGCCAGTTAAATATAACTGCAAAAAATAATAATTCTTACGCTTTAGCTGCCTAAACACCAGCAGGCGTGACCCGATTCGAATCGCTCGTGTTTGATGACAGGTCTTAATTTTAGCGAGATACGATCTAGCTTTGTCTAGGAGTTAGATAAGAGATTGATAGACTCGCAACTACAGGGCTTGAGTTATGTGTCATGTAGCTGTTAAACTAAGACATAACCTATGGTTGTAGACAAATATGCTGGCAGGTGTTTGGACGTGGGTTCGACTCCCACCGGCTCCATATTTTTATTCATGGAAGATTACTCAAGAGGCTTAAGAGGCCGTGTTGGAAACGCGGTAGGCGTGTAAAAGCGTGCGTGGGTTCGAATCCCATGTCTTCCGTTGTTGAGACATCATTGTGTAGCAGTGGTGTTTTTTTGTACAAAAAAGAGTCCCAAAAATAGACAAGTGAGGGAGGAGAAAAAGTGATTGCACAGCTAGATACCAAATCAGTCTATACTTTTATGGAAAGCCTTGTGACCATAAAAGACTATGTCCAAGTGGCTAAAAGTATGGGGTATGACGCCTTGGGAATCATGGATGTAGATAATTTGTATGGTGCCTATGAATTTATCGAAGCCTGTCAGGCCCAAAAACTCAACCCCTTGGTCGGTTTAGAAATTGGACTAGAAGTAGACAATGAAACAATTCCGCTTCGGATGATGGCCTTATCCACGAAGGGCTACCAAAATTTGATGAAGATGTCGACCGTCAAAATGATGGGGAAGAGCAATTGGGAGGATGTGAAGCACCTAACAGAAGGAGTAGCAGTTATTGTCCCAGCGCCTTTTGCTAGTGGAGACTTGCCGCTTGGTCTAGATTACTTCATCGGAGTTTTTGTGGATACGCCGGTCCAAGAGTTTAGCCACCCTGTGCTCCCTCTTCATACCGTTCGATTTTTTGAGGCGGGAGATGTGGAAGCCATGCAGATGCTGGCAGCCATCAAGGACAATCAAAGCTTGACAGAAACAGGGCCAATTGATCCTACAACAGTCCTAAAAACTCCTCAGGATTTAAAGAATGATTTTGCAGAGCGATTTCCTCAAGCCATCACAAATCTGGAAAAACTAGTCCAAGGGATTCAATATGATATTGACACCCAGTTGAAATTGCCTCGCTTCAATCCTCAGAAACCAGCTGTTGAGGAACTGAGAGAATTAGCTCAAGCGGGTCTTCTTCAAAAGAACTTGACCAGTCCGGTCTATCAAGAACGTCTGGAGCATGAATTAGACATTATTCACCAGATGGGCTTTGATGATTATTTCTTGATTGTCTGGGACCTTCTTCGTTTCGGACGGAGTCAAGGCTATTATATGGGAATGGGACGTGGGTCTGCTGTAGGCTCACTGGTAGCCTATTCCCTAGGGATTACAGGGATTGATCCTGTGGAGAAGAACCTCCTCTTTGAGCGCTTTTTAAATGTGGAGCGCTACACCATGCCGGATATTGATATTGATATTCCTGATATCTATCGTCCAGAATTTATCCGCTATGTGCGAGACCGTTACGGGAGTTACCATGCAGCTCAGATCGTGACCTTTTCAACCTTTGGGGCCAAACAAGCCATTCGAGATGTCTTTAAACGTTTTGGGGTACCAGAGTACGAATTGACCTCCATTACCAAGCGGATTGGCTTTAGGGATACACTGACGACAGCTTATGAACAGAATCTAGCTTTTCGACAAGTGATTCATAGCCGAGCAGAATTTGAGCGTGGCTTTGAAATTGCTAAAAGAATTGAAGGCCAACCAAGACAGACATCGATCCATGCGGCTGGGGTTGTGATGAGTGACCAAGATTTGACGGATCACATTCCTCTCAAGTACGGAGAAGATATGTTTGTCACCCAGTATGATGCCCATGCGGTTGAAGCCAATGGTCTGTTAAAGATGGACTTTTTGGGTCTGCGAAATTTAACCTTCGTTCAGAAAATGAAGGAAGCGGTCTATGAAAAGTACCAAGAAGAGATCGTGATTGAAGCCATTGATTTAGAAGATCCAGAAACCTTGGCCTTGTTTGCTGCTGGGGATACCAAGGGGATTTTCCAATTTGAACAGGCTGGAGCCATTCGCCTCTTGAGACGAGTGAGACCCAATCATTTCGAAGAAGTGGTAGCGACCACCTCTCTCAATCGTCCAGGGGCTAGTGATTACATTGATAATTTCGTCAAAAGAAAGCACGGCCAGGAAAAAGTTGAGATTTTAGATCCAGCTATTGAAGAAATCTTAAGGCCAACATATGGGATCATGCTCTACCAAGAGCAGGTTATGCAGGTTGCCCAACGTTTTGCAGGCTTTAGCCTGGGAAAAGCCGATATCTTACGTCGGGCCATGGGCAAAAAAAATGCGGCTGAAATGCATCAGATGGAAGACGATTTTGTCTCAGGTGCTCTTAAACTTGGTCATACGGAAGAAAAAGCTAAAGAGGTCTTTGCGATCATGGAAAAATTCGCAGGCTATGGGTTTAACCGTTCCCATGCCTATGCCTATTCTGCCTTGGCCTTTCAGATGGCCTATTTCAAGGTCCATTATCCAGATGTTTTCTTTGATGTCATGCTCAATTATTCGAGCAGCGATTATCTGACAGATGCTCTCCAGTTTGATTTTAAAGTCGCGCCATTATCCATCAACACCATCCCTTACAGAGATAAGTTCCAGGATCGAAAAATCTACTTGGGAATGAAAAATATCAAGGGACTCCCGAGAGATTTAGCGTATTGGATCATTGATAATCGTCCCTTTGAAAGTGTCGAAGATTTCATTTTACGACTCCCCAATCAGTATCATAAATTACCTCTGTTAACACCTTTAGTGGAGCTTGGATTGTTTGATATTTTTGAAAAAAATAGGCGCAAGGTGCTTCACAATTTGCCGAATTTGTTTGTATTTGCTGATGAGCTAGGCAGTTTGTTTGCGGATTCTAACTATTCCTGGACAGAAGCGGAGGACTTTAGCCAGGCTGAAAAATATGAGAAGGAAGAGGCCATTATTGGTGTCGGACTCAGTACTCACCCATTGGTTGCGATTGGGCAAACGAGTCCCTACGAGATCCAACCAATTTCTCAACTCATACAAGGAGAGCAGGCACGCATTCTCATTGAGGTACAAAACATTCGAACCATTCGAACCAAGTCAGGTGATCTCATGGCTTTCTTACAAGTCAGTGATACCAAGAAAAAATTGGATGTGACCATTTTCCCTGAAACCTACAATCGATTTTCCTCCTTGATAAAAGAAGGCGGCTTTTATTACTTGACAGGGAAGATACAAGAGCGTGATGGGCGCTTGCAGATGATTCTAGCAGAGGCGCAACTGGCAACCAATGAAAAGTTCTGGATCCAGTTGCTCGATCATCGTCAGGATAAAACGATTCTTTCTATCTTGAAAAAATATCCGGGCCCATATCCTGTGATATTACGCTATGAAGACGAGAAAAAAACTCTTCAATTGAAGGGCTATACAGTCCAGAAAAACAAAGAATTGGAAGATGAATTAAAGAATCTCGTTATGAAAACGATTTATCGGTAAAAACTGCGAAAAATACGAGAATTTTAGTCTTCTTTGTGTTATAATTACGTAGAATGTAAAAGAAAAAAAGGAGCAAACAACGAAATGAAACGTATTGCTGTTTTAACTAGTGGTGGAGATGCCCCTGGTATGAACGCTGCCATCCGTGCAGTTGTTCGTCAAGCAATTTCAGAAGGAATGGAAGTTTTCGGTATCTATGATGGATATGCGGGAATGGTTGCTGGTAAAATTCAGCCCCTTGACGCCTCATCTGTTGGAGATATTATTTCCCGTGGTGGTACCTTCCTTCATTCAGCTCGTTACCCTGAATTCGCACAACGCGAAGGTCAATTAAAAGGGATCGAGCAATTGAAGAAACATGGGATCGAAGGTGTTGTCGTTATTGGTGGAGATGGTTCTTACCATGGTGCGATGCGCTTGACTGAGCTTGGATTCCCAGCTGTGGGTCTTCCTGGTACGATCGACAACGATATCGTCGGAACTGACTTTACAATTGGTTTTGATACGGCAGTCACAACTGCAATGGACGCGATCGATAAGATCCGTGATACTTCATCTAGTCACCACCGTACTTTTGTAATTGAAGTTATGGGACGTAACGCTGGAGATATCGCTCTTTGGGCAGGAATTGCATCTGGTGCAGATGAAATCATCATCCCTGAAGAAGGATTCAAGATCGAAGATGTTGTTGAGAGCATCAAAGAAGGTTACGCAAAAGGTCGTACCCACAACATCATCATCTTGGCTGAAGGCGTGATGTCTGCAGATGAATTTGGTAAAGCTTTGAAAGAAGCTGGTGATGAAAGTGACCTTCGTGTGACTGAGCTTGGCCACATCCAACGTGGTGGTTCACCTACTGCGCGTGACCGTGTTCTTGCTTCACGTATGGGAGCACACGCTGTTAAATTGTTGAAACAAGGAATCGGTGGTGTAGCCGTTGGTATCCGTAATGAAAAAATGGTTGAAAACCCAATCCTTGGTAAAGCAGAAGAAGGAGCCCTCTTTAGCTTGACAGAAGATGGTAAGATTGTGGTAAACAATCCACATAAAGCTGATCTTGGTCTTGCCGAGTTGAACCGTAGCTTGTCTTCAATCTAATTTTATTTCATAAATTCGTTAACCTTGTCTTAAAAAGACAGATATATTTAAAAAGGAGTCATATATATCATGAACAAACGTGTAAAAATCGTTGCAACTTTAGGTCCTGCGGTAGAAATCCGTGGCGGTAAAAAATTCGGTGAAGATGGATACTGGGCTGAAAAACTTGACGTTGAAGCTTCAGCACAAAACATTGCTAAATTGATCGAAGCTGGTGCTAACACTTTCCGTTTCAACTTCTCACACGGTGACCACCAAGAACAAGGTGAACGTATGGCGACTGTTAAACGTGCAGAAGAAATCGCTGGTAAAAAAGTTGGTTACCTTCTTGATACAAAAGGTCCTGAAATCCGTACTGAATTGTTCGAAGGCGAAGCTAAAGAATATTCATACAAGACTGGTGAACGTATCCGCGTTGCTACAAAACAAGGTATCAAATCAACTCGTGAAGTGATTGCTTTGAACGTTGCTGGTGCGCTTGATATCTTTGATGATGTTGAAGTTGGACACCAAGTATTGGTTGATGATGGTAAATTGGGTCTTCGCGTTGTAGAAAAAGACGCTGCAAAACGTGAATTCGTTGTTGAAGTTGAAAACGATGGTATCATCGCTAAACAAAAAGGTGTCAACATCCCTAATACGAAGATTCCTTTCCCAGCCCTTGCTGAACGCGATAACGACGATATCCGCTTCGGTTTGGAACAAGGTATCAACTTCATCGCGATCTCATTCGTACGTACTGCAAAAGACGTTCAAGAAGTTCGTGCTATCTGTGAAGAAACTGGTAACAGCCACGTTCAATTGTTTGCGAAAATCGAAAACCAACAAGGTATCGAAAACTTGGATGAAATCATCGAAGTTACTGATGGTATCATGATCGCTCGTGGTGACATGGGTATCGAAGTACCATTCGAAATGGTTC
>ERZ773024.112-NODE-112-length-28500-cov-8.203551_pt1 | contig 28500 bp, 25 predicted proteins | sample MGYA00511667_ERZ773024 | MGnify/ENA primary metagenome ERZ773024 (study PRJEB29015, sample SAMEA2738117) | human oral metagenome | biome: human oral; feature: human-associated habitat; material: saliva | place: China | collected 2258 ... | reverse complement strand
GTTTGATTACGGGCGGATCAAGCATTCTGTCTATTTTTGGACGGCAATACTGATTTTTCCCCTGCTTTATCTGCTGACTTATGTCGCGATACGCCAAACAGGACAAACCATACCTGCCTTTTCCGTATCGTTTGCGCCGCTTGCCGGGGCATTCGTCATGTTCTTTATCGCAGCAGTTGCCGAGGAATTGGGCTATGCCGCCTACGCTACGGAAAGTCTGCAACGGCGTTTTACCCCGTTTGTTACGGCGCTGATTATCGGGGTGCCGTGGGCATTGTGGCATTTGCCGTCCATGATTGCCGTAGGGCAGTCTGCCGAACTGATCGCATGGGGGCTGGCAGGGACGGTTGCCGTGAGGATTATCTATGTATGGCTGTATAACGGCAGCGGCGGTTCGGTGTTTGTATTGATTGCGTGCCACACGGTTGCCAATACAGCGCGCACGGGCTTCCCGGGCGGACGGGCAGTATATGAAAACGGCAGCGGTATGATTCCATACGGAATTATCATCATTGCGGCGGCAATTGTGATGGGTTTTTGGCGTAAGGCGATGTGTTTACCTGATAGCAATCAAGTGTAGCTTGAGTCATGTTCCAACAAAACTTAGTATCAAAGGCCGTCTGAAAAATAATTTTCTGACGGCCTTTCTTTTTTCATTCCAAGCTGATTAATGCTTAAAAATTTAAGTTTTTTGTTCAATCATCTAATATCAATCTTTCTCTACCGTAAAAAACAGTTTTTCCTGTTTCAAAGCATTACCGTCTGCATCGGTCAATGCTGCTTCTGCTGCGGAAAACTTGATAACGGCTAGGCTGAGGCTGCCTTGTTCAGTCAGTGCTGTGTTGAGGATGACGCCTGCTTCTTCTTCGCCGACTTTGACGACAATACCGGCGGCTTCTAAAGAATCGCCGCTTAATACGGCCAAACCGCGTTTGACTTGGCCTCGGTATTGGGCGCGGGCGATGATTTCTTGGCCGGGGTAGCAGCCTTTACGGAAATGGACGGCGCCGATGATGTGTTGGTTGAGCATTTGGGCAACGGCCGCTTCTTTGGTTGTGGCGCAAATCCACGGATAGCCGCTGCGTATTTCGTGCAGGTTCCACGCGTTTTCGGCTCCTGCTTGATATTCGGCTGCGTTTTCGGCTGCTGAAATTTTCAGACGGCCTGTGTGTGGCAAGGCAATTTCTACGGTGTTTTCTTGAATTTGAGCTGGGAAAGACAGTTGCGGTTCGGCAGCAGGATGAGGTTCTGTATTGTCAGCCAACTCGCCGCTGACTGCTAAATCAGGCATAAGCTCGAAGACGACTTTTGCACGCAAGACAAACATTCTCAGGCGTTTGACGATGGCTTCGGTCAAATCTTGAGCCATGACCAACAGTAAATCTTCTCCGCGATTGACGACCAGCATATTCGCCAACACACGGCCTTTAGGCGTATTGTATGTGGCATAACATGCCTGACTGGAAGCTAAATTATTAATATCATTGGATAATTGACCATGAAGAAATGAAGCCCTGTCTTCGCCACTGACACGGACAACGCCGAAAAAAGGCAGGCGGGTTTGCATAATCGACTCCTTAAATTGTAGATGCTGAATTATCGCCCAAATTGCTGCTTATTATCAAATAAATAAATTCAGGCCGTCTGAATGTTTCAGACAGCCTGTTGTTTGGGTTCAAACAATCAAAATTATTTGATGCTGACTTTGCGGATAATCACGGCTTCGGTTGGAACATCTTGATGGAAGCCGCGTGTCGCTGTTTTTACTTTGCTGATTTTACGGACGACGTCCATGCCGGAAGTGACTTTACCGAAAACGGCATAGCCGTAGCCTTGAGGGGTTTTGCTTTTGAAATTCAAAAAATCATTGTCGGCTGTGTTGATAAAGAACTGGCTGGTTGCTGAATTCGGATCGCCGGTACGCGCCATGGCGATGGTGCCGACGTTATTTTTCAAGCCGTTGTCTGCTTCGTTGTTGATGGCTTTATCGGTGGATTTTTGAACCATTTTCTCGGTAAATCCGCCGCCTTGAATCATAAAATTGTCGATAACGCGGTGGAAAATCGTGTTGTCGTAAAAACCTTTTTTGGCGTAATTGACAAAATTTGCCACGGTTTTCGGCGCTTTGACTTCATCCAGCTCCAGTTGGATGTTGCCCATATTGGTTTCAATCACGGCATGGGTAACCGCTTGCGCTTGCACGGAGAGTGACAGTGCGAGGGCGCACAGGGTGAGTTTGATGGATTTTTTCATATGTCTTCTCGAATAATGTATTGTGAAAATGGAATATTAACCTTGTTTCGCGTGAAATCCATAAAAAACATGTAAGATTTTTCAAGCAAAAAACATAAGGCAATCAAATCAGGCCGTCTAAAAAGGGATAAAAACCAAATTTTTGCTCTTTATCATTCCCTTTCAGACGGCCTGCTATTACGGTCAAACCGAAATCAGATTAGAAATCCAATTCCGCTTTCAGCCAATAAGTGCGCGGCATACCGACGACGGCGAAGCTGCGGTCGTATTGGCCGCGCTGTACTTGCCAGTAGTTTTTGTTAAACAGGTTTTCTACCGAGCTGCTGACGGTCAAAGTATTTTTGCCCAGTTTGGTTTTGTAGCGCGCGCCTACGTCAACCAAAGTGTAAGATGGGAAGGCGTATTGTTTTTGCGTGTCTTGGTAGGATTTACCGAAGTACGAAACGTTGCCGTTTAAAGTCAAGCCTTTGGCAAACGGGGTATCCCACTCCACGCCCGCTTTGGCAATCACGCGCGGATTGGCAACTTGTACGCCGCTAACCAACATATCGCGTGAATTTGGGTAGTCTTTCACGGTCGATTGCAGATACATCAGGCCCAAAGTCGGACGCAATGTATTGTTGAGCAAGTTCGCGTAGGTGTTGAACTCAATACCGCGGCTGCGCTCCATGCCTTGTTCATCTCCGGCTGCACCGCCCAAGGCTTTATACGCCGCGAAGTCTGTTTTGCTGGTGGTAGAACCGCGCCAGTAGCCCGGACGTTTGATTTGGAACGCATTTAACGTGGTCACGAAATTGCCCCAGTTTTTACGCACGCCCACTTCAAACTGACGGCTGACACGCGGTTTGGACATGGTGGTATTGCCGTCATCGTCGGTTTTGATATCCGCAGGCTCTAAGTCTTCCATGTAGTTGCCGTAAACGACCAAATCAGGTTGCGGTACCCATGCAGCCATCAGCATCGGGCTGAAGCGTTTGGAATCCCCGCTTTTACCTTCTTTTTTATCGGTATATTCAACCGCTTGGAAACGACCGCCCAAAGTCAGACGGTATTTGTTGTCGGCAAAGCCCAGTGTGTCGGACAAGGCCAGGCTGTTGACTTTGATATTGGCATCCAAGTTTGCTGAGCTTTCCCAGCCTGTCGTGTAATTAGGAACAAAAGAAGCCAGTTGATTTTCAATATTGCCGTTTGCATCAACCTCAACGCGGCTTTTACCTGCAGCCGAACCACGGACAGTCGCACGCTGACGAATGATACGGTCAAAAGCAGTACTCCAGTTATGCGTTACCGGGCCGGTTTCAAATTCGCCGCGCGCGGATAAATTCATACTCAAAGTACGGAAATATTGGTCAGTCAGGCGCGCCGTGCCGGTGTGGTATTGGTTGGCACTTGAGCAGGTTGCGGTTTGACTGCTTGCACCATTTTTACCGCATATGGTCGGAGAAATCAGCGTGCCATAATAGCGCGCTTTGTTGTAGCCGATACCGCCTGTAATTTGGGCATTTTCAAACGCATCCCATTCAAAGGTCAGCATATTGGTTTGGCCGACGGTGTTTTGCCAGTTCCAACTTGGTAGCAAATTCACTTTACCGTCAGGCGCATCAAACAATCGACCATCAGCGTTTTGAATATCCTGCATACGTGCGCGGCCGCCGTTGGTTTTACGTTTTGCGTAGATAGAGTCGAATGCCACGCGCAGTTTTTCGCCGCGATAATCTGCATTCAAAGCAAATTCTTTGTTATCCTCGCTGTAACCGTCGCGCGGGGTGTCGCCGTGGCGCAGTTTGCCGTTGGCGCGCACGCCGAATTCTTTGTTTTCGCCGAAGCGTTGACCCAAGTCGAACGTACCTTGGGCGCGGTTGTTGCTGAACCAGCCCAAACCAATTTTGCGGTTGCCTTCATCGGAGGCTTTTTTGGTTTCGATATTGACGGAACCGGATACCGCGCCTTCAGGGTCCATGCCGTTTACGGCGGTGGAGGCGCCTTTAATCAGTTGCGCAGAACCGACTTGCACGCTGGCCGTGCCTTGCGTGCCGTACATACCTGCCAAACCGTTGACGCTGAATTGGCGCGCATCAAGCTGATAACCGCGGAAATACAGGCCGGTCAATGTGTTGCTTTCGCCGCCAAACTGCCAAGTCGAAGCGTCTTTTTTCGCTACGGCATCTACCAAAGTACGCGCTTCGGTGTTGTTGAGGGCTTTTTCGTCGTAATTGACCACAGTAATCGGAGCGGTAAAGGCGTTGGCTTTACCCAACACACCCAAATTCACACGGTCGCGCATATCACCGTCACTGGCAATAGAATACGAGCGTGCGGCTTTGACGCGTTTGGCGTCGGCGCGGACATTGACTTCCTGCAACTGCTGTTGCACAGGGGTTTCGGGTGTCGCTTCATCGGCAGCATAAGAAAATGCGCTCGCAATCAGCAGCGGCATCAGGGCTAATTTGCTGTTCATAAATTCCTTCTGAATTGAAATATTAATAATTCTTATATCGGGTAAAAAATTACAAAGTAATTTAGTTTTGTGATTATATTTGATAAGATTTCCGCTTTCCACAAAAACAAATAAGAACCGTTTGTAAATACAAAAAATACAACAGTTCAGAAAACTATTATTACAGTTACCATAGTCAAATAAATTTGCCGTCCTTTCAGACGACCTTTACTTCCTTTCAGAGAACACCCCATGCAAAAATGGCAAATCGAGCTTTATTCCACGCCGTCTTGGCTGTTGCAGACCTTATTGATGGTCGGCGCAGCCTCGGCGGTAATTCTGTTTTTTGCACGTAACACGCGCTTCGGGCGCGAGTTTGGCTATATCCTGCGCCTTTGCCTGACGCCGAAAAGTACGGTCAAAGTTTTGCTGCTGATTACGGCGATGATTACGCTGCTGTTAACCGAAGTGCGGCTGAATGTGTTGAGCACCTTTATGTCCAAAGGGCTTTACGACTCGATGCAGGATTTGAACGCCTCTGCGTTTTGGATGTTTGCAGCGATGAATGCGGGCGTGGTGTTGATACGGGCGTTTAACAATGTCGTCAATGACTTTCTCGATCAAGGTTTGGCGATTAAATGGTCGGAGCGGCTCAATGAAGTTTTGACTTCGCGCTGGCTTGCCGACAAAAACTACTACCGCCTGCAAATGCGCCGCCATGCGCCGGACAATATCGACCAGCGTATCCAACAGGACGCGCAGGATTTCATCGCTTCGACCATAGAATTTGTGCGCGGCATGGTCAATTCGGTCGTTACCTCGCTGGAATTTGCCGTTGTTTTGTGGGGCTTGGCGGGCATCCTGACCGTGTTCGGCTTCGATATTCCGCACGGCATCGTTTGGTTTGTCTATATGTTTGTGATTTTGGCGACCTTTATCGCCATGTGGATAGGCAACCCGTTGATTCGTTACAACTATGAAAACGAAAAGCTCAACGGCGACTACCGTTATTCCCTCATCCGCGTACGCGACCACGCCGAAAGCGTGGCGTTTTACAGCGGCGAAAAACACGAGCACGACCAGCTTTCCGACCGTTTCAAAGCCATCATCCGCAACCGCTGGCGCATTGCGCGACAAAGCGTCTGCCTGAGCGGCTTTAACGATATGTTTACCAACGGTATCAAGCTTTTTCCCATTATTTTGCAAGCTCCGCGCCTGTTTGCCGGACAAATCAAAATCGGCGACATTCAGCAGACCGTCCAAGCCTTCGCACGACTGCAAAACGCGCTGTCTTTCTTCCGAATGTTCTACAACAAATTTACCGCCTACCGCGCCCGACTGGAGCGTCTATACGGCTTTTTGCTAAGTACGGAAGAAAAACACACCGCACGACAACTCGACCTTACCGAAGTTTCAGACGGCCTGATCTTAGAAAACGTTGCCCTATACCGTCACAACGGCGAAGTTTTATTAGACGGTATCAATATCAACCTCAAAAGTGGCAATTCCCTACTGATACGCGGCCCGAGCGGTTGCGGCAAAACTTCGTTGCTGCGCACGCTGGCAGGGCTTTGGCCTTTTGGCAGCAGCGGTAAAGTCAGCCATCCGCCGCATCAAGACATCCTTTTTCTGCCGCAACGCCCGTACACGGCGCAAGGCAGCCTGCGCGACGCGATTTGTTACCCCGACATCGACAAACAGCATCCGGGACTGATCGACGCCATGAATACCTGCCGATTAGGTTATCTGGTTGATAAATTAGATAAAACTGATGACTGGCAACACAAACTCTCCCCCGGAGAACTGCAACGCGTCGCCTTCGTCCGCGCCCTGCTCTCGCAGCCCAAAGTCATCCTGCTCGATGAAGCCACCGCCGCCCTGGACGAACCGACCGAAGCCATGCTCTACCGTGCCCTAAAGCAAAAACTGCCCGACAGCATCATCATCAGTATCGGCCACCGCAGTACGCTCAACGAGTTCCATGATTTATGCCTCGATGTCGGTCATGTACAATGCTGAATTAATGGCATATAAAAGGCCGTCTGAAACAGTGAAAAACGAAATCAAACGATTTTGTCCTCGCCGTTTCAGACGGCCTTTTCAAACGCCATAGCATGTTTATTTGCTATACTCTGCATTGTGTTAACGTCGTCTAAAAAATATTTATGAAAACCCTGGCCCTTATTCCACATTACAACCACCCGACCACCATCAGCCACGTTGCCCAAACCATGCGCGGCTTTGGTTTAAACGTTTTAATTGTGGACGACGGTTCACGCGAAGAATGCAAACCTGTATTGCAGGCTTTGGTTTCAGACGGCATTGATGTCCTTTACCGCACTATCAACGGCGGCAAAGGCGCAGCGGTCAAAACCGGCTTGGAATACGCCGAAGAACACGGTTATACCCACGTCTTGCAGGTTGATGCAGACGGCCAACACTGCTTGAACGACACGCACAAACTCCTCGCCGCAGCAGAGCAAAACCCCGAATCCGTTGTTTGCGGCTGGCCGCAATACGGAGATGATGCGCCCAAAGCACGGCTTTACGGACGCAAAATCACCGATTTCTGGAATATGCTGCACACTTGGTCATGCGACATCAAAGACGGCATGTGCGGCTTCCGCCTCTATCCGCTTGCACCTGCGCTATCCGTCATCCGCGAAGAAACCGTAGGCAACCGTATGGACTTCGATACGGAAATACTTATCCGCCTGTACTGGCGCAACGTCAAACCGGTTTGGATTAAAACGCCCGTCCAATACGCCGCCGACGGCGTGTCCCACTTCGATGCCTTTGCCGACAATGTCCGCATCAGCAAAATGCACACACGGCTGTTTTTCGGCATGCTGAAACACCGATTGGGTAAAGTTTTCGGAAAGGCCGTCTGAAACCATGACCGACAATAAACAAACCCATTGGGCGGCGCAGCCCGAACGCGGCAGCCGCCTGTTTCTCGCTCTGACCACATTGATGGTGCGCTATCTGCCGGCTTTTTTCATGAGGCCGTGCATTTGGTTTGTGGTGTTGTATTTTTATGCAACCGCGCCCAAACCGCGCCGTCATGTTTTACGCTATCAAACCCGTCTTCAGACGGCCTTTCCCCATATCATCCTGCCGAAACACAGCGTATTCAAACAATTCGTCGCATTTGGCGAAGCAGTTTGCGACCGTTTTGCCGTGTGGCAACGCAAAATCCGTTATGAAGATTTGGTGATTGAAGATCCGGACGATATCTATTCGCAAGTCAAGCGCAACGAACGCGGCCAGATTTTTGCCTGTTCGCACTTGGGCAATACCGAAGTTTGCCGTGCACTGGTGTCGCACCATAAAGATTTCAAACTCAATGTATTGGTGCACAGCAAACATGCGCAGGCATTTAACGAGGCATTGCAAAAAGCCGGTGCAGATCATATCCGTCTGATTCAAGTAACAGATTTGGACACCACCCTGATGATGGAATTGAACAGCCGTATCGAAAACGGCGAATGGATTGCCATCGCGGCCGACCGCGTGCCTGTACGCGGCGAGAAAACCGCCGACATTAATTTCTTAGGCCATACCGCCCCTATGCCGCAAGGCGCATGGCTGTTGGCTTCGCTTTTAAAAACGCAGGTAAACACGTTGTTTTGCGTCAAACAAAACGGCCGCTATCATTTGAAACTGCGCCGCTTTACCGATACTTCCAGCTGGAAACGCGGCAACCGCGAGGCTGCCGTCAAAGACGCGATGCAGGGTTTTGCCGACATTTTGGCGCAAGAATGTGCGCAAAATCCGCTACAATGGTTCAATTTTTATGATTTTTGGGGCGAAGACGCCGTCTGAAACCATCACACTTACTCTTTTAAACCATGAAAAAACACATCTACTGCCAACACAGCTTTGAAACCGAAGTTCCTTTTTTTGACGTAGATGCCATGCACATCGTGTGGCACGGCAACTATGTCAAATACCTTGAAACCGCACGTTGTGCTTTTCTGTCTTCCATCGGTTATGACTACAACGAAATGGGGCGGCAGGGGTACAGCTGGCCGATTGTGCAGATGAACCTCAAATACATCCGCCCTGCCCGTTTCGGCCAAAAAATCCGCGTTGATATGGACATTGTCGAAATCGAAAGCTGCCTGCGTATCGATTACACCATTTACGATGTTGAAACCAACGAAAAACTGACCCGCGCTTCGACTACCCAAGCCGCGGTTTCGCTTTCAGACGGCCTGATGCAGTTTCAAACGCCGGACAGCTGGTTGGAAGCAGTAAAAAGACATCCGACTTTTAAGGCCGTCTGAAAAATTTCGCGATTAAACAACATATTGCCTGCTTATCAGCATTACCCTTTATAATTTTAAGTTTCCATTTCAGACGGCCTTTATCCTCAATCCACACACAATTATGCTACTAAACCTCAACCGCTTTGCCTTTCCTGTTTTCTTAAAAGAAACCCGCCTACTTACTACCCTCGCCCTGCCTATGCTGTTGGCGCAAGTGGCGCAAGTGGGTATTGGTTTTGTCGATACGGTGATGGCCGGTGGCTCAGGTAAGGAAGATTTGGCCGCGGTGGCTTTGGGCAGCAGCGCGTTTTCGACGATTTACATTACCTTTATGGGCGTAATGGCGGCGTTGAACCCGATGATTGCCCAGCTGTACGGTGCAGGTAAAACCGAAGAAGTCGGCAAAACAGGAATGCAGGGCATTTGGTTTGGCTTATGTTTGGGCGTATTCGGCATGCTGTTGATGTGGGCGATGATTATGCCTTTCTGTCATTGGCTGACATTGAACGATTATGTCGAAGACACGATGGCGCAATATATGCTCTTTACCAGCTTGGCAATGCCGGCCGCCATGATACACCGCGCCCTGCACGCCTATGCCTCAAGCTTGAACCGTCCGCGCGTGATTATGTTGGTCAGCTTCGCGGCATTTGTGTTGAATGTGCCGCTAAACTATGTGTTTGTTTACGGCAAGTTCGGTATGCCTGCTTTAGGCGGCGCAGGTTGCGGCGTGGCAACGGCGGCGGTATTTTGGTTCAGCGCATTGGCGTTGTGGCTTTATATCGCCAAAGAAAAATTCTTCCGTCCGTTTGGCTTGACGGCAAAAATCGGCAAACCCGATTGGGCGGCTTTCAAACAAATTTGGAAAATCGGCGCACCCATCGGCTTGTCTTATTTTCTAGAAGCCAGCGCGTTTTCGTTTATCGTCTTTTTGGTGGCGCCATTCGGCGAGGATTATGTCGCCGCCCAACAAGTCGTCATCAGCCTGTCGGGCATTTTGTATATGGTTCCGCAAAGCGTCGGCTCGGCAAGCACGGTGCGCGTAGGCTTTTCGCTCGGACGACGCGAGTTTTTGCGGGCGCGTTATATTTCAGGCGTTTCGCTGGTGTTGGGCTGGGTACTTGCCACCTGTACCGCGCTGCTATTGGTCATCTTTCGCTTTCAGTTGGCCGGTATGTACACTAACGATGCGACAGTATTAGGCATTGCCGCGACCGTTTTATTTTTCGCCTCCCTATTCCAACTGGCAGATGCCACCCAATGTATCGCTTCATATGCGCTGCGCGGCTATAAAGTGACCAAAATGCCGATGTTCATCCATGCCGCCGCTTTCTGGGGCTGCGGCCTGTTGCCTGGCTACCTGCTTGCCTATCATGTCAATATGGGCATTTACGGCTTCTGGACCGCGCTGACCGTTTCACTGACGATTGCCGCCATCGCATTGGTATGGTGCCTGGAGCTTTGCAGTAAAGAGATGGTCAAATCGCATAAGGCCGTCTGAAAAATACCAGCAGTCTTTCTCCAATGATTACGCTATTTAATCAACGAATTCCTATTTTAAAGTTAAACCCATGCAACCCATCCAATACCAAACCGACCTTACCCCTTACAACACTTTCGGTCTGAAAGCCCAAGCCCAAGCCTTTATCGCGCTCAAACATGCCGACGAGTTGCGCGACATCATCCGGCTACCCGAGTTCAACCGAGATACTGTTTTATGGCTCGGCGGCGGCAGCAATATCCTTTTGATGGAGGACTACGCCGGTCTGGTTGTGCATATGGAAAACAAGGGAATTCGTGAAATTGAGCGTTCAGACGGCCTGGTTTATATCGAAGCGCAAGCCGGGGAAATTTGGCATGATTTTGTTTTGCATACGGTTGGACTGGGTTTAAGCGGGCTGGAAAACCTCAGCCTGATTCCGGGCACGGTCGGCGCGTCTCCGGTACAAAATATCGGTGCATATGGTGTTGAAGCGAAAGATGTTATCCATAGCGTACGCTGCTTTGATTTGGATACGGAAACCTTTGTCGAGCTTTCCAATGCCGACTGTGACTTTGCCTATCGTGAAAGCCTGTTCAAACAGGAAGGCAAAGACCGTTATGTGATTGTTTCGGTTGTATTTGCGTTGAAAGAGCATTTTGTGCCGAACTTGGGCTATGGCGATTTGGCGGCAGCGGTTGCCGAACTGAGCCAAGGCCGTGAGGTGACGGCCAAAGATGTTTCCGATGTAGTGTGTGCAATCCGCAACAGTAAATTGCCTAATCCTAACGTGCTTGGTAATGTCGGAAGTTTCTTTAAAAACCCTGTTGTCAGCGCTGAGAAAGCTGCCGATTTGTTGCAACAATACCCCAATATGCCGCGCTATCCGCAGCCTGACGGTTCGGTCAAACTCGCGGCCGGCTGGCTGATTGACCAATGCCGTCTGAAAGGCCATCAGATCGGCGGTGCGGCAGTGCATGACAGACAGGCTTTGGTTTTGGTAAATAAAAACAATGCATCCGCGCAAGATGTCCACCAGCTGGCCCAATATGTTTGTAATACAGTATTTACTCAATTTCAGGTAGAATTACACGCAGAACCCAACTGGCTGCCTACTTCATACAGCCTATAAAACAAAGGAGTGTATCCCATGCCGCGCATTGCCAAAGTCAACACTTACACACGAATCATCAATGCCAGCCTCGCCTTATTCAACGAAGAAGGCGAGCGCAATATCAGCACCAACCACATTGCCGCCCACTTAGGCATCAGCCCGGGCAACCTCTACTACCATTTCCGCAACAAAGACGAAATCATCGTCCAATTGTTCAAGCGTTACAGCGAGGCCCTGCTTGCCTATCTTAACGAAGCCGTATTACCGTCTAATGTGGAAGACTCCATCAACTACATGGCCGGTATTTATGATGTGATGTGGGAATACCGTTTCCTTTTCAGCGATGTGAATACCCTGCTTGCCCGCAGTGCCGAATTATTGGGCGAACACAATACCTTTACCCAAGCTAAAGTTTCCCCGCTGTTGGTCAACCTGCTGACCCAGCTCAACGGCCTGAACATCATCAGCGCAGACCAAACCGCCATGAACGACCTTGCCGTCAATATGTGGATGGTGACGAAATACTGGTTCGACTTCGACAGCTCCCTGCGCGGCCGCGCCAAGTTGACCGAAGACTCCAAAATACGGGGCAGCAGCCGCACACTCAGCCTGTTGCGCCCTTACCTCCTGCCGGAACACCGTGCCGAATTCGACCAAAAAATCGGTAGCAACCATTAATTTTTCCATACAAAGGCCGTCTGAAAACGTGGCTTTAACCAAGTTAAAGCGATTTTCAGACGGCCTGTTAATTTTCGGATGCTTTATTTATGCACCTTCCCGATATTTCCATTCTCGGCTTAGGCTATCTCGGCCTGCCGCTGGCACAAAAATGTTATGAGCAAGGCAGTCAGGTAGCCGCCATCAAACGCAACCTGACCTCCGACGACATCAATCTGCCGATTGAACTCGACATTATCTATTTGAATCAAGACGATATTTTTCACAGTTCGACCTTGTGGCAAAACCATATCAACAAGCCGACATGGTTTTGCCTGCTTCCGCCTTCGTCATTAAACCATTACGCCGATACCCTGAAAAAATGGATTCAACTTGCCGAGCAGTCCAAGGTACAACACATCATCTTCACCAGCAGTACCAGCGTGTATGGCAACCAAGCACGCATATGCGATGAAACCACGCTTCCCGATCCGCAAACCGAATCCGCCCGTCAAATCCTTGCAGTCGAGCAAACCTTGCTTGAAAGTGCCGTACCCCATATCGACATACTGCGACTGGGTGGACTTTATTCCGCCGATCGTCATCCTGTTGCCAAGCTGGTTCAAAAAACGCGCATTCAAGGCGGCAATCAACCTGTTAATATTCTTCATAAAGACTTGGCCGTCCAAATCCTTTTTCAGACGGCCTGCCAAGCTGACGGCAAGCGTATCCGCAATATTGTCGAACCCCGCCACCCAAGCCGGGTTGAATTTTATACTGCCGAAGCGACCAAACTCGGCCTACCGGCTCCTGATTTCATCGTTGATGACAAAAGCAACGGCAAAATTGTAAATACCGTTTGCGCAGACGGTCTAAGCCTGTAAAATTGCGACTCAACCCATTCATCCGTTTCAGACGGCATTTAGAGTAAACCATGTCCGCCCTATTTCCCCTTATCAATCACCTGATACAGCAGAATCCAGAGCAACAGCGCGAGCTGTCTGAATTTGCAGGCAGCATCATCTGCATCAGCCTAACCGGTTTCAGACTGACCGGACGCATCAGCGAACAAGGTTTTCTTGAAACCGCAAACGAAACCGCCGACACCAACATCACATTCCACAACAGCGCCATCCAAAAAATCCTCCAAGGCGGCCAGCCCGGCGTGGGCGACATCAGCCTCGAAGGCGACTTAGTATTGGGCATGTCCGTCCTTCCTATTTTGGGTGGACTACGCTATTATCCGAGCGACGATTTGGCGCGGGTATTCGGTCATGTGGCCGCAGAAAGCATCAGCTCGCGCGCCGGCGATATCGGCCGTACCATGAAAAAAATCGGCAAAAGCATTGCCGAGCAAATCAGCGACTTTTCACGCGAACCCGAATCCCCTGTTATTGACCAAGCCACGCTTGCCGAATGGTTGGAAGAGGTGGACAAACTGCGTGACGATGTTGCCCGCCTAAACGAACGCCTCGACCGCCTCGAGCGCGATATCTGGATAGATTAGACACTTAATTTCAGACCGGCCTACTACCATGAAAAGCCCATTTAAAAACATCGGTATCGTTACACGTCCCAATACGCCCGAGATTCAAGATACCGTCCACACATTGGTTTCTTTTCTGCGCGAAAACGGCTTCACCATCTATCTGGATGAATTGAGCGTAGAAGAACACTGCGTCTATATCCAAGATTCCGCCTACTGCGAAACCGTAAACAAAGCCCAGCTGGGCAAATATTGCGACCTCGTCGTTGTACTCGGCGGCGACGGTACCTTCCTCTCCGCCGCCCGCGAAGTCGCCCCCCGCGCCGTCCCCATTATCGGCATCAATCAAGGCCACTTGGGCTTCCTCACCCAAATCTCACGAGACACCATGGTTGAGGGCATCCGCCCCGTACTGGAAGGCAAATATCTGCCCGAAGAACGCATCCTCATCGAAGCCAGCATCATTCGTGACGGCGAAACCATCGAACGCGCCCTAGCCCTCAACGACACCGTACTGTCTCGTGGCGGCGCAGGCCAGATGATTGAATTTGAAGTATTTATCAATCAAGAATTTGTCTATACCCAACGTTCGGACGGCCTGATTATTTCCACGCCGACAGGTTCGACCGCCTACGCGCTTGCCGCCGGCGGCCCCATCATGCAGGCCGGTTTGCACGCCTTCACGCTTGTGCCTATCTGCCCGCAATCCATGACCAACCGTCCGATTGCCATCCCCGACACCAGCGTGATTGAAATCCTCATTACAAAAAGTGGCGACGCACGCGCACACTTTGACGGGCAATCCCATATCGACGTACAAAACTTCGACCGCATCATCATCCGCCGCTATCACAATCCCTTGCGCGTCCTCCATCCTACCGATTACCAATACTTCAAAACCCTGCGCCAAAAGCTGCACTGGGGCGAACAATTAATTTAAACAACTTCAATAAATAGGCTTACCATGAAAACCATTTCAAAAACCTTAATCATCGCGTTGTGTACCCTTTCCTCCCTATCCGTCTCCGCGCACGGCATGCACAAAAGCAAACCCTTATCCTTTGAAGAATTGCCGAAAATCTGCCAGCAATACTTTACCCGTGCGGATGCGTGTTACCAAAAAGCAGGCGATAAAGCATCGTTCCAACGCGACAACACAAAATACCTGCGCCAAATCCTGCCTGCCGCCGACGTAGGCCAACGTGAACGCATGTGCCAAATTGCCATGGATACATTCGCCGAAAAAACAAAAAACTTGAGCTGCGAATAAAGACCTCTGTTTTAGCGCTAGCAATTTTTGATTTCATAAAAAGGCCGTCTGAATATCAGACGGCCTTTTGTCTATTAGAATTTAGGCATTGAGCAGCCTTCATTTGCAACGATAGAACATTGAGAACTACCAGACGCTTGACATTGCCTTAGTGCGTCGGCCTCAGCAAGACCGGGTTCTTTTGCGCTTGGAAAGGCAGTCCATTTTTTACCAGATTTACCTTGAGCAACGGCAATGCAACCATTCCGAACCCAAACAGCTACTTTACATGGCGCGTTACGACCACCTTGTTCACAGTTTTTGATGGCTGCCTTTTCTGCTGCCGCACGGGAGTCCATATCAATCGCACCACCTGAAACCCCAGTTTTATTGTTGGTAGCCCAAGCACCGTATTTTGAAGGGACATTGATGTTGATAATTTCCGTAGGTTGTCTTTGTTGGCGGTAACCAGATGAGCCACAGTTAGGATTATAGCCATACTGACACAGCGCCGGGTTGTTTTGCAATGCACCTCTGGTTGCGGGGTCAGTAGCATAAATATTAAGGCTTGTCAGTCCGAATAATACAAAAAGCAATTTTTTCATTATCAGTCCAATCTTTTGTTTCTTAGATATTTAATATTTGAATGTAAAAATACTAGATTAGGATGGATTATTTCCTTTGCTAGGTTGTTTCATAGCATCGGTAGTTGTACTTCCCGTTTGACTACCGCCTGTTATCCATGGATTAGTAGTATAGTTATTATTTGATTGTTGTTTATTTGATTCACTAGAGAAATTCTGCGCATTATAATTAGTCTGCCTACTTGCCCCACCATCCAAATGGGGCGGGACTTCTTGGCGATTTCCATTGCCGATGACCGAGTAGGCGCTGAAGCTGCCCATGATACCGTTGAACCACATACCTACCATAGGCGGTACGGTAATCAGCAGGGTAGAGAGCATCAGACCCAAGCCCAGCTGCTGGGTAACGGTTTCCATAATGCCGGTAGTGCCGCCTTCACTGATGATGGTTGCCACAAATTTTCCGGCTGCCGCGCCGCCGAATAAGTTGCCGACCAAGTCCATGGAAATCTCCGCCATGACGCCGAGCAAGACGCTGGAGAAGATGGTAGCCAATCCTAAGTATAGCCATTTTTGGAACAGCGGGGCGGTTCTTTTGAACAGGAGGCACAAAATAAAGATAGGCGCGAAACCGACTATCTACAAAGGCCGTCTGAATATCAGACGGCCTGATACCTTTACAAAGGTCTCAAGCAACTTATTTCAAGATTGCCCGTTTTCATCTGATACTACAAATATTCCTTTAAAACCTATTATATTTTCCCCACCATATTTCCTTGTTTGGAAACCAAAAGTTGGTCGATTTTCAAATTTTCAGTATCGATGATTTCAAACTTATAACCGGCATAAACCAGAAAATCCGTACGCTTCGGGATTTTTCGCAGGGAATACATCATAAAGCCGGCGATGGTTTCATAATTTTCCGAATTGGGAAACTCTTCAATATCCAGTGCGCGCATGACATCGGTAAGCGGCGTAGCACCGTCCACCAACCATGTATCTTCGGTACGGCGGATGATTTGCGGCTCTTCTTCGGTATTGACCAGCTCGCCCATCACAATGCTCATCACATCTTTCAGCGTTACCACGCCGACCACGAGCGCGTATTCGTTTACCACCACGGCGAAGTCTTCGCCGGAAGTCTTGAAGGTCTCCAATACATCATAAAGCGACAGCGTGTCGGGGATAAACAAAGCTTTACGCAACACGCGCTTGTCGGTCAGGCGGACGTCTTTTTCTTTTAAAAACAAGGTCAGCAGCGTATGCGATTCGATATAGCCGATAACGCGTTCCAAGTCGCCGTCGCATACGAGGAATTTATTGTGCGGTTTGTCCGACATCATTTCTAACACGGTATCGCTGTCGTCGTGTTTGTCAAAATAGGCGATATATTCGCGCGTACTCATGGTGGAAGTGACCGTGCGCTCCTGCATATCAAAAATATTTTCAATCAGATAGTGTTCTTGTTCTTTCAATACACCAGCCTGCGCACCGGCATCAACGACGGCATAAATATCTTCCGAGGTCAGCTGCTCCTGACGGACGGTTGAGATTTTGAAGAGTTTGAATATTGCGTTTGCCAACCCATCAAAAACCCAGACAAGGGGCTTTAAGATAAAAATCAAAAACATCATCGGACGGACAATGCGTACCGCCACCGCTTCGGGATGAGTCATTGCCATGCGCTTGGGCATCAGGTCGGCAATTAAAATAAAGCTACCTGTAACCAGCGAGAAAGTCAGCAAAGAGGCAACTGTGCTGCCCCAACTGCCTGCGTTCTCCAAAAGTTTGCCAAAATACGGACGTATTGCCGCCTCACCGACGATACCAGCAAGAATGGCGACAGCGTTCAAACCAATTTGGACAACGGTAATAAAACTGCCCGGCTGCTGCTGCATATTGATTACGTCAAGCGCACGCGTATCGCTGCCGTCTTTTGCCATGACCTGCAATTTGATTTTGCGTGCCGAAGCAAGCGCGAGTTCGGAACAGGACACAAATGCGCTAATAACAATCAGCAGGCACAATAATAGTAAGGCTTCAAAAATATTCATGAAAATATATGTGTATGGTATAGGTTAAAAATATTCAAACAGCAAAGGCCGTCTGAAAAATTCAATTTGATCTTAGATTTGTATTATGTACATTTATTGTTTTAATCATCCAGCGCCTCTTCATCCAAGGATTTCAACCATTTTAATTTTTCGCCAATTTTGATTTCCAATCCGCGAGGGACGGGTTGGTAGAAATCGGGTTCATCCAAACCATCAGGCATATAGCTTTCGCCGGCGGCGTAGGCATTCGGTTCGTCGTGGGCATAGCGGTACTCGCGTCCGTAGCCCAATTCTTTCATCAACTTGGTCGGCGCATTGCGCAGGTGGACGGGCACTTCGTCGCTGGCATTTTCTTTGACGAAACGGCGCATTTGGTTGTACGCCTTATAGCCTGCATTGGATTTGGCGGCTGCGGCAAGATACAACACGGCTTGCGCCAAAGCGAGCTCCCCTTCTGGCGAGCCTAAGCGCTCATAGGTAGCGGCAGCATCATTGGCAATCGTTAATGCACGCGGATCGGCCAAGCCGATGTCTTCCCATGCCATGCGGACAATGCGGCGGGCAAGATAGCGCGGGTCGGTACCGCCGTCGAGCATACGGCAGAACCAATACAATGCCGCATTGGGATGTGAACCGCGTACGGATTTGTGCAATGCGGAAATCTGATTGTAGAAACTCTCGCCACCCTTATCAAAACGGCGGATTTGCGCACCCAAACTATCGGCAAGAAATTCGGCGGTCAGGGTTTTCAGACGGCGTGTATTAGCAGCGCGTAAAAGCTGCTCGATCAAGTTCAACAATCTGCGCGCATCACCATCGGCGGTATTCACAAGCAATTCTTGCGCATCGGCTTCAATCGTAAACTCTTGGTATTCGGGTAAAGCCAACACTTTGGCAATCAACTTCTTCAGGTCGTCTGAAGACAAGGATTGCAAGACATAAACTTGTGCCCTGCTGAGTAATGCCGGATTGACTTCAAATGACGGATTTTCCGTAGTCGCGCCGATAAAGGTCAGCAAACCGCTTTCGACATGCGGCAAAAACGCGTCCTGCTGCGCCTTGTTGAAGCGGTGGACTTCATCGACAAACAAAATCGTCGCGCGCCCTTGCTGCAAGGCAATTTCAGCTTTCTCAATTGCCTCTCGTATGTCTTTTACACCTGAAAATACGGCGGAAACCGGCAGAAACTGGGCATTGAAACTCTGCGCCAAAATCCGCGCCAACGTCGTCTTGCCCACGCCCGGCGCCCCCCACAGCAACATAGAATGCGGCTTCCCACCTTCCACCGCCACACGCAGCGGCTTGCCTTCGCCGATTAAATGCTGCTGCCCAATGACATCGTCTAAAGAATGCGGGCGCAGGCGTTCGGCTAAAGGGGCTTCGGGTTGGCGGGCGAAAAGGTCGGACATAGTAGCTTTCGTACTGGCTGATTGAAAAGAAAACTCGCTAGCATTATACGGCAGTTTCGCAAACGCACATATCGGGCCGCATTACGGTATAATACATGCTATTTTGAGAACTCTTCAGGCGTTTCAGACGGCCTTGCTTACAGGAAACATCATGACTTCAAAAACTCTTTTGGCAGCTGTTACATCAGCTTTCTTATTGGGTGCATGCGCTACCGGCGGCGAATCTTTCGGCGGTTTGGGCAGCGGTACAGGTATCGGCAGCAGCGTAGTGAAAATGGCGGTAGACAGCCAATGCCGTACCGAATTAAACAAACGTAACGAATGGCGCGTCATTGCTTTGGCCATGAGCGCGGAAAAACAAGCCGAATGGGAAAATAAAATCTGCGGCTGCGCCAGCGAAGAAGCGCCAAACCAATTGACTGCAACCGAAATGATGCAGGTATTGAGTCCGGCAACCCGCGAGCAAGCCATTGCTTCCGTTACCGCGAAAACGGTTACCGCCTGCTTCAAACGACTCTACAAATAATCGTTCAGACGGCCTTTTTTTAATATCGAGGCCGTCTGAATTCGTTTTGACTTTCTATTTGAATTTTAAATATATAGAGAAGAAACCATGAAATACATCAGCACCCGCGGTGCAACCGCACGCAAGCAATTCAGCGAAGTTTTATTGATGGGTTTGGCTCCTGACGGCGGTTTGATGCTGCCTGAGCAATACCCTCAAATCGACCGTGCTACCTTAGACCAATGGCGCACACTCAGCTATCCTGAGCTGGCGTTTGAAGTCATGAGCCTGTTTGCCACCGACATCCCTGCTGATGATTTACGCGACATCATCAACCGCACCTACACCGAAGAAGTATTCGGTACCCAAGCCATTACTCCGGTGCGCACACTTTCAGACGGCATCAAAATCCAAGCCCTCTCCAACGGCCCGACTTTGGCATTCAAAGACATGGCCATGCAATTCTTGGGCAATGCGTTTGAATATGTATTGAACAAAGAAGGCAAAGAACTCAATATCTTGGGTGCCACCAGCGGCGACACCGGCTCTGCCGCCGAATATGCCCTGCGCGCTAAAAAAGGCATCAATGTCTTCATGCTGTCACCGGAAGGCAAAATGAGCGCATTCCAACGTGCGCAAATGTTCAGCCTGCAAGATGCCAACATCCACAACATCGCTGTTGAAGGCATGTTTGACGACTGCCAAGACATCGTCAAAGCCGTACAAAACGATGCCGAATTCAAAGCCAAATACCACATCGGCACAGTCAACTCCATCAACTGGGGCCGCATCGTCGCCCAAGTCGTGTATTACTTTGCCGGTTATTTCAATGCCACTTCGAGCAATGACGAAAAAGTCAGCTTCTGCGTACCAAGCGGCAACTTCGGCAATGTCTGCGCCGGCCATATCGCCCGCCAAATGGGTCTGCCTATCCACCGCTTGATTGTTGCCACCAATGAAAACGACGTATTGGACGAGTTTTTCAAAACCGGTGCATACCGCCCACGCAATAGCGAACATACCCATGTCACTTCCAGCCCGTCTATGGATATTTCCAAAGCCTCCAACTTCGAGCGTTTTGTGTTCGATCTGATGGACCGCGATGCAGACGAAATCAAAACCTTATGGGCTGAAGTAGGCTCCGGCAAAGGTTTCAATTTGGAATTTATGTTAAACAAAGTACATCAACAATATGGCTTTGTTTCCGGCAAATCGACTCATGCCAACCGCCTTGCCACCATCAAACAGGTTTACGAACAAGACCGTGAATTGATTGATCCGCATACTGCTGATGGCATCAAAGTAGCGCGTGAAGTACGCGAAGCCGGCGAAACCATTGTCTGCCTTGAAACCGCGTTGGCTGCCAAATTTGAAGCCACCATCCACGAAGCGGTCGGCGAAGTTGCCATCCCCCGTCCGGCCGCATTGGAAGGCTTGGAAAACCTGCCGCAACGTGTCCGTGTTGTCCCTAATAATGCAACGACAGTAAAAGACATCATTAAGGAAGCTTTGGCTTAATCGACTGTCTTTGACGACTGAAGAGGCCGTCTGAATCTTTTTCAGACGGCCGCGACTGGTGTTTAAGAAGTGGGCAGCGTTATTGCCAACTCCACCGCATCACAGTCGTTCTCATTATAAAATCAAGGCGTTAAAACAATACCAACTCCTTTTGACTTTCAATTGCAAACATTGTAATGACAGATATTTTCGTTTAGAATTGCATGTTTGCTCTAAATCTGGATTGATATGCAGACAACACAAGCCACATCCAACTGGGAGCTGTACAAGCGTTTGCTTGGATATTTAAAAAGCTATTGGAAGATGTTTATCGTCTCCGTAGTGGCCATGCTGATTGTCGCCGGTACGATGCCGGCTTTCGGTTACTTGCTCAAACCTTTGATTAATGAAGGTTTTGTCGATAAAAACATGAAAAGCATGTCATGGTTGCCGCTGGCAATTGTGGCGCTATTTTTCGTTCGCGGCCTGTTCAACTTCATTAACGAATATTGCACGACTTATCTGTCCAGCCACTTGGTGCAGCGTTTACGCGGTGAAATGTTCAACAAAATGCTGCACCTGCCGACTTCGTATTTCAGCAGCAATGCCGGCGGCCGTCTGATGTCGCGCATTTTAAACGACGTCAACCAAATTACCGATGCAGGATTTAACGTCATTACCGTGATTGCCAAAGACGGCGTGAGCGTGGTCGGTCTGTTAGGCTTGTTGACTTATCTAAACTGGCGTTTGACCCTGATTACTTTTATTATTTTGCCGGTCGTCGCCGTATGTATCCAAACGGTCAGCAAACGCTTGCGCAAATTGTCTGCCAACAACCAAATTTATCTTGGCCAGCTGATGCAGGTTTTGGGCGAAAGCATTAATGGTGAACGCGTTGTAAAAATCTACGGCGGTCAGGATTATGAAAACCGCCGCTTCAACCGTATTGCCGACGATGTGCGCCGCAACCTGCTCAAACAGGTTTCCGCCAGCTCTGCCGGTACCGGCATTACGCAATTAATGGCTTCGGTTGCACTGGCTGCGATTATTTACGCAGCGGCTCGTCAAGCAGGGCTTTCCGGCTTTAGCGCAGGAGATTTTATGTCGTTTTTGTCCAGTATGATCATGATGTTTGACCCCATCAAACGCATGACCGGCGTGATGCAGTCACTGCAACGCGGTTTGGCGGCGGCAGAAAGTGTCTTCACCTTTTTGGATCAACCCGAAGAAAGCAACGAAGGCAAACAGATCCTCAGCCCAAACCCTGGCGATATCGAATTTTGCGATGTTGTACACCGCTATCCTGAAGCCGAACGCAACAGCTTGAGCCACATCAACCTGCTTGTACCACAAGGCAAAGTGACTGCATTGGTCGGCGCATCAGGCTGCGGTAAAACCACCCTGGCCAATATGTTGCCGCGCTTCCTTAATCCGGATGAAGGCAAGGTTTTGATTGGCGGCGTCAACATCAATGAATATACGCTCGAAAGCCTGCGCAGCCGTATGGCATTCGTCAGCCAAAATGTTGTCCTGTTTAATGGTACGATTGCTGAAAACATTGCCTATGCTCAAGCTGACAAATTCAGCGAAGAAGAAATTATCAATGCTGCAAAAGCCGCGAATGCTTGGGAATTTATCCAAAAAATGCCGCAAGGCTTGCACACTGAAGTTGGCGAAAACGGTTTAAAACTGTCCGGCGGCCAACGTCAACGCCTCGCCATTGCGCGTGCGCTTTTGAAAAATGCACCGATTTTGATTTTGGACGAAGCCACCAGCGCATTGGATAATGAATCCGAACGTTTGGTACAAACCGCATTGGAAAACCTGATGCAAAACCGTACCACATTGGTGATTGCCCACCGACTTTCGACCATCGAAAAAGCCGACAACATCGTTGTGATGCATGAAGGCAATGTAGTCGAACAAGGCACTCACCATGAATTGATTAGCGCAGGCGGACGCTATTCCGACCTGCACAGCCTCAGCGAAAAATCAGCCAAACCGGCAAGCAAGTAGCTGAATACCATATTCCATTCTTTTTATTAACCTTGGCCGCCCCGACCTATCCTTTTCAGACGGCCTTATCCGACAGGAAATATCAATGGCAGCATTCAACACCCAGAAAGTCTTGTCCGTACACCACTGGACCGACGCTTACTTCACTTTCACCTGTACCCGTGACGAATCTTTACGCTTTGAAAACGGCCAATTCGTCATGGTCGGCCTGATGGTAGACGGCAAACCGCTGATGCGCGCATACAGCGTGGCTTCTGCCAACTGGGAAGAGCATCTGGAATTTTTCAGTATCAAAGTACAAGACGGCCCATTGACCAGCCGCCTGCAACACCTTAAAGTCGGTGACGATGTCCTCATCAGTAAAAAACCGACCGGCACATTGGTTGCCGGCGACCTGAATCCGGGCAAACACCTCTATCTCTTGAGCACTGGTACCGGCATCGCACCTTTCTTGAGCATTACCAAAGACCCTGATGTTTACGAGCAATTCGAAAAAATCATCTTGGTTCACGGCGTACGTTACAAAAAAGACTTGGCATACTACGACCGCTTTACCAAAGAATTGCCCGAACACGAATACTTGGGCGACTTGGTTAAAGAAAAACTGATTTACTACCCGATCGTTTCACGCGAAGAATATGTACACCAAGGCCGTCTGACTGATTTAATGCGCAGTGGCAAACTCTTCGAAGACATCGGCCTGCCTAAAATCAATCCGCAAGACGACCGCGCCATGCTGTGCGGTAGCCCAGCCATGTTGAAAGATACCTGCAACGTCTTGGACGAATTCGGCCTGACCGTTTCTCCGAAAACCGGCGTCCGCGGCGACTACCTGATTGAGCGCGCATTCGTCGATCAATAACGTACGTCAGCAACAGGCCGTCTGAAACCCTTCTTTCAGACGGCCTAAAACCTTAATAATTTATCCCACATTATGCCTACTCTACTCATCATCCGTCCGCCCAACCGTCCACAGCAAGATATCCAAACCTGCCATGCAGCCGGTTGGCAGGCTCAGGTATTGAGTCCGATTGAAATAGAGGCGGATCGTTCGGCGCTAAAAAAACTTCCCGAACAATTCAAGCAAGCCGATGTGGTGTTTTGGGTCAGCCCCACCGCTATTGAAACCGCAGCGCCTCATCTGAACTTTTCAGACGGCCCTAAAGCACATATTACCGTCGGCCAAACCAGCCAACATACTTTGGCGCAATTCTCCCCTTATCCCGTCTTCTCTCCCGAAGATGGCAACGACAGCGAAGCCGTCTTGAGAATGCCTATTTGGAAAAACCTGCCACCCAACGCCCGAGTTCTAATCATTCGAGGCCATGGCGGCCGTGATTTTCTAGCAGACAAACTGACCGAATTGGGTTTCCAAATCGACATCGCCGAAATCTATTTCAGACGGCCACACGCCATCGATTGGCAGAACTTTAAAACCGAAGACATCGCCGCCGCCTACGTCACATCCGGCGAACTCGCGCGCGAATTTTTCCATCAGATTCCGCCGCAATTTTCCCGATTCTTCGAATCCTTGCTATACTTTACCCACCATCCGCGCATTGCCGATGCACTTCGCATCGTCGGCGCCAAACATGTAGAAACCGTCACTTCTTTATCCGCTGCACTTTCATCCATACCACAAAGGAGCCAAGCAGTGAACCCAGTCGAAGACAATAAAGATACCCAACAAGTTGCCAATACGGCAGCTCCGGCGCCTGAACGTTCTGAAAACACCAGGCCGTCTGAACAAATCAAACCTACCCAACCTCAGCAAGTGGAGGCGAGCATGCCCGAGTCCAACAATCTCCCACAAAACAACGCCCCTGTTATCATTAAACAATCTGGCGGCAAAGCCTTGGCCGCAGGTGCAACCGTCTTGGCACTGCTTGGCCTAGGCGCGAGCGGATTCCTGTTTGTACAGGGTCAAAATGTTTTAAAGAACCAAGAGCTCGAATTCAACCAAAAAATCGACAAAGCTGCGTTGGGCGAATCTGAAAATGCCAGCCTTTTAAAAGACAACCTCAACCGCCAAACCGCTATTCAGGCCGAGTTAGACCGCCTGAACAACGGTCAAAAAAGCAATAGCGAGCAAATCCTGCAAATGCAGAAAGCTTATCAAGAGTTACTCAAAGGCCGCATCAACTGGCTGGTCGACGAAGCCGAATCCATGTTGAACACTGCTTCGCAACAATTGATGCTGTCAGGCAACCTCCAAGGCGCGGTCAGCGTATTGGAACACATTGACAGCCGCTTAAGCCGTTTTGAACAGCCTGAGCTTATCCCCATCAAGCAAGCCATCAGCAATGATTTGGCCGCGCTGAAAAACCGTCCTTATGTCGATATTTCCGCTACTGCCTTGCGTATCGACCGTTTGGAAACCGGTATTTCAGGCCTGCCTTTGGTTTTGGACGGCGTATTGAAACCAGGTGCCGCACCTGTCGAAGCCGCCAATTCAGGAACTTGGTGGGAAAACACATGGGAAAAATCCCTCAATGCCCTCAAAGGCTTGATTGAAGTCCGTCATCTGGACAGCAACGACGCCATGTTGATTTCACCCGATCAAACCTACTTCATCCGTGAAAACCTGCGCCTGCGCCTTTTGGATGCGCGCATTGCCCTGTTGCAACACAACGGCGAAGTGTATCAAAGCGATTTGAACAACGTTGAAGCAACCGTGAAGCAATACTTCGACAGCAAATCCCCTGCTACCCAGTCATGGCTGAAAGAGTTGGCCGAACTCAAAGCCCTTGATGTCCGCATGATTTCAGACGATAGCCTGAAAGCCAGCTTGAGCGCCGTTCGCGCTTATCAAGAAGGTTCGCGTACACAAATAACGACCGAAGAAACTGCACAAACCCAAGCTGCCGAGAAAACAGCTTCCGCTCCGGCTGCAGCTACCGATCAAGCCACAACTGCCGCACCGGCTGCCGCTTCTGCCCCTCAATCTCTGGAAGCACCTGCTTTACCGTCTGAAAACAAAAAAGAACCGGCCGCCGAAGCTGCCAAACCACAAAACCAAACCAAGCCTGCTGCCAAAATTAAAGGAGAGCAAGCATGAAAACCGTCGTTTGGATTGTCATTCTGTTTGCCGCCGCCGTCGGTTTAGCCTTGGCTTCCGGCATTTATACCGGCAACGTGTACGTCGTGGTTGAGCAAACCATGCTGCGTATCAATCTGCATGCCTTTGTTTTAGGTCTGCTGTTGAGCGTATTCGTCTTGTATTTCCTGATTAAATTCGTGTTCGGCCTCTTGAACATTCCGGCGCGTATGCAACGCTTCGGCATTGCCCGCAAAGGCCGTCAGGCTTCTGCCTCTTTGAACAGCGCAGGTCTGGCATATTTTGAAGGCCGTTTTGAAAAAGCCGAACAAGAAGCCGCCAAAGTCTTGCAAAATAAAGAAGCAGGCGACAACCGTACCCTGGCTTTGATGTTGGGCGCGCACGCGGCCGACCAAATGGAAAACTTCGAATTGCGCGACCGCTACCTGCACGAAATCGAACAGCTGCCACAAAAACAACAGCTTTCCCGTCATCTTTTGCTGGCCGAATCTGCACTGAGCCGCCGCGATTATCCGACTGCCGCACAAAACCTTGGAGCCGCAGCAAAAATCAATAGCAACTTAAGCCGCCTGGTCCGCCTGCAATTACGTTATGCCTTTGATCATGGCGATGCTGCAGATGTCTTGGCAAAAGCGGAAAAACTGGTCAAAGCCGGCGCCATCAACGATTACGAAGCCGAACAGTATCAAAATTGGGCATATCGCCGCCTCTTAAGCGAAGTAACCGATGCACGCAGTCTGAAAGCTTGTTTGAAACACATTCCAGAAAGCTTGAAATCAGGCGAATTGTGTGTCGCGATTGCCGAAAAATACGAGCGTTTGGGTTTGTATGCCGATGCAGTCAAATGGGTTAAAACCCATTATCCGCAAACCCGTCAGCCTGAGCTCTTGGAAGCATTTGTCGAATCCGTGCGTTTCCTAAGCGAGCGAGAGCAACAAAAAGCCATCGACTTGGCAGACTCTTGGCTGCAGGAACAACCCGACAATGCACCGCTGTTGATGTATCTTGGCCAACTGGCTTACGGCCGTAAACTTTGGGGCAAAGCCCAAGGCTACCTCGAAGCCAGCATCGCCCTGCAACCCAGCGTATCCGCACATTTGGTTTTAGCTCGCGTGTTTGATGAAACCGACCAACCGCAAAAAGCGCAAGAACAACGCAATCTGGTTTTGGAAAGCGTGGCCGAAGAAGAACATCCGGCAGCCCTTCCTCAGTCAAATTGATGTGCTGATTTCGCATTAAGCGACAATATGAAATCTACAATAAAACCAACCATTTAATCATTTCAGACGGCCTCATACATATCTAAGGCCGTCTGAACTTTGTCCAACACACCAAATCAGAAAGCCTATTTATCATGACTGCTCTGAAAAACGACACTTTCCTCCGCGCCCTGCTCAAACAGCCTGTCGAATACACGCCCATCTGGATGATGCGCCAAGCCGGACGCTATCTGCCTGAATACAAAGCCACACGCGCACGCGCAGGCAGCTTTCTCGATTTGTGTAAAAACACCGAGCTGGCAACCGAAGTTACCATCCAGCCTTTAGAACGTTTTGATCTGGACGCAGCAATTCTGTTTTCCGATATTCTGACCGTTCCCGATGCCATGGGTTTGGGCCTGTACTTTGCCGAAGGCGAAGGTCCGAAATTTGAACGCGCTTTGCAACATGAAGCGAATATCGCCAAACTGCAAGTTCCCGACATGGAAAAACTGCAATACGTCTTTGATGCCGTAACTTCCATCCGTAAAGCACTGGACGGCCGAGTTCCGCTGATCGGCTTCTCAGGCAGCCCGTTCACACTTGCCTGCTACATGGTCGAAGGCGGCAGCAGCAAAGAATTCCGCACCATCAAAACTATGATGTATTCGCGCCCTGATTTGCTGCATAAAATCCTCGACACCAATGCCCAAGCCGTTACCGCTTATCTTAATGCCCAAATCGATGCCGGCGCACAAGCCGTACAAATTTTCGACACTTGGGGCGGCGTATTGAGCGATGCCGCATTTAAAGAATTCAGCCTGAAGTACATCCGACAAATCGTTGCCGGGCTCAAACGCGAAAGCGAAGGCCGCCGCGTGCCTGTTATCGTATTTGCGAAAGGCGGCGGCTTATGGCTGGAAAGCATGGCAGAAATCGGCGCAGACGCATTAGGCCTGGACTGGACTTGCAACATCGGCGAAGCCCGCCGTCGCGTCGGCGAACAAGTTGCCCTGCAAGGCAATTTTGATCCGTTCGCCCTCTTTGGCACACCGGAATCTATCCGCACCGAAGTCGCACGCATCCTTGCCGACTACGGCAACGGCAGCGGCCATGTATTCAACCTCGGACACGGCATCAACCAACACGCCAATCCGGAACACGCCAAAATCTTGGTCGATACCGTACACGAATTGTCCCGTCAGTATCACCGTTAATTAAAACAACTCAA
>ERZ773024.106-NODE-106-length-29023-cov-4.213097_pt1 | contig 29023 bp, 22 predicted proteins | sample MGYA00511667_ERZ773024 | MGnify/ENA primary metagenome ERZ773024 (study PRJEB29015, sample SAMEA2738117) | human oral metagenome | biome: human oral; feature: human-associated habitat; material: saliva | place: China | collected 2258 ... | reverse complement strand
GAGGAAGAACCGAGTTGCGGGGGAGGTGAATCTTCCCATTAGCCCCGCTAGAGTCAATATGACTACCGTACTAGCGGACTGGGATGCATTCGGCATCTTGGAGACCAGCAAGGCGGCTATCAATCAGGGAAATGTAACCCATGAATGTAGGTTATGTAGCCTAAATTGATACGGTTTGAGTATTAACCCCCTGCTTGTAACTACTAGTCGTTGCAAGCAGGGGATTTCTTTGCGCCACAAACATATCGCTTGCGTAGCTCTTAAAATATGTGGTACACTATTTATGTAGCAATGATTTAGACCTATGGAAGGGGCGGCATCGTGAACGCAACCTACGCAACCGAAGCAGAACTGAATAACGAAGTCTCCAAGGAAGAGAGCTTGCTCCAGGTAGCCGTAGGCTGGGTCACCCACTGGACTGCAAAGTTTCAGGAAGCCGAAAGCGCCTACCACGCCGCCCTAGAATCCGTACAGGAAATCGGTGTCCGCGCACTCGCGCTTGCCCGTACCGCATACGAAAAGGCAATGAATCGCCTCCAGGACGCTAAGGCACGCGCAGAACAGCACGCAACCACCCTCAAGGAGCTTTACCAGAACTACCGAGAGTTCATCACCCCCTACACCATCAAGCAAGCGGGCAACTAAGCACAGCCCACTAGTCACCCAGGACCCATCAATCATCACTCAAGCCAAAGAAGGAGCTCACACCATGAAGTTCAACGGCTACAGCATCAAGCTCATTCAGAAGAACATGTACCGAATCATTGACGAGAACGGCAACATGGTAGGCGTTATTAAACGCAACAAGGAATCCGCCCTACGACCCGGCACTGGGCGCTGGGCGCTGGAAGGCATCTGGAACCACTAAGCTGACCATGCATAAGGGGTGAACCGCTCAGGGAAACAGCCTCAATGAAGCCCTGATGGTCTTCGTAGAACGCCCCTGTATGACCTACGTCATCGTCAGCGCGTAAGAGACATCTACAGCCATCTGCCCTAGTGGGAGGATTATCACAGTCCTCCCACTAGGGCGCTATAGGTGCCTCTGGTATACTTGTGTTTACCTCAGAAAAGAAGAGGTGTGCAATCATTCATAGTTTCATGCCATGCGGCGCATCGAAATTCACTCTACCAATAAGGAGAACAGAAATATGGCTCAAGACACCCAGTTCGTTTACACCGTTACGCAAACCCATCCAGCAGACAGCTCAGACAAAGAAGCATCTGTTAGCGTGCTGGTAACTGACCGAGTTACAGTAACCCCAGAAGGCAATAACCTGATACCGAGCCTGATTAACGGCACCGAGTTCACCTTCAAGCCACGCTCATACCAAGTGACGAACACATTCTCTTACGGCACCATTGGCTACAAGAAGACTTTTATTCTCTTCAAGAGCGAACCGCAGGAGCGACGCGGCGGCGCTGACGGTCTACTTGACGGAGGTATGCATAGTGGTACGGCGGCAAGCCTCTGGATTACCGACAGCTCCGCCGTCCTTAAATTCGTTCAGGACTTCGTGAACACACATCAGGCAGAGCTGAGCCACCTCATCTCTGCAAGTCGAGGATGGGCAAAGGATAATAGCGAGAAGCTTCAGCGCGCACATCAGGTAACCGGCATCTCCGTTCTCTCCGAGAATGTCCAGACCGCGTTTCTGACCAGCTTGCAGGTTCAGTCCAACCTTGCAGACAGCCTTGTCACGAAGTACGTCTCATCCGTCCGCCCAGAATTGAATGAGACCTCCAACTGACCGTAACTGAATTGCGTAGAGCGCAAAGAGAAAGCACCCCGCAAAACCAATGGTTCGGGGTGCTTTCTCTTTGCGTCGGCTCTGCTACTTGTCATCCAGCCAGGGGCACATGCCTAACATGCCTGGCACATGGTCATAAGCGGGGTCGTGACATACTCGTTCCAGTAGACCGGGGCACTCAACACTCTTGACGGCGGCGGGGCTGAGGAGGTCATGAAATTTCCTCACTAGCTCCGCCCATGTTGCCGGGGTAGGAGACTCTGTGTTGGCGGTTTCGTTAAGGAATGCGCATACGGCATCATGCGGGGTTACGCCGGTAGGTAGGGTGTATACTTCCTTGACTACGTGAACATTGGATGGGTTCGCTTGGTGGTAGAGAGCTAGTAGTCGCTGGTCGTCGTCTACTGTCCGATTGAATACGGCTCTCAGGTAGTGTTCAAGGTGTTCGTTGTGGACTACTTTGGTGATGACGCGCCCTGTAATGCCCATCTCCTCACCTGAACTGCTGTGTGTGCTAAGGTAAAAGGACTGAGAGGCGGTTGCAGGCAACTGTGAAGGCTTTAGGCTTGCTGGCGCTTCACTGAGTGTCATTGCCCTGTAGTATCGGGCAGGGCTAGTTGAGCCGCCTGCGGTCTTAGTATGTGGTATAATGGTAGCCTCAATGAAAGTTGAGATGGTCATGTTGCCAGATAGTTCCTGCATAATGAAATCCTTTCTAATGGTGTACTGGTTTATTCAGAGCCATTGTACAGGATGCAGGCGCAACTGGCGAAGAGCGCCGAACGCACTAGTACACTTCTTTGCAGAATATTGCATTATGTGCTACACTTATCGTATGACTCTCGAAAGAGCACCCATACACTTAGTTACGAGTGCCTTTGAGTTTCATTCACTACTTAACTAAACACTATCTTTGAAAGGAACTACTCTTTCACATGCATAAGAGCATTGACGTACCCCGCATCACCCTGCCGACCAATATCACCCCGGACAGCCCGCAGGACCTTATCGAAGCCCTGACTATTGTCCGCGAGTCCGACAATATCACCAAGGAAACCACCCTTGAAACCCTCAAGGACATGGGTATCACGGCAGAGGAAATCGCCGCGCACCTAGGTATGAGCACCGAAGACCTTCTCAGTGAAGACTTCGACTTCCCGCTGGACGTTCACCCCCTGCACATCGAATCTGCAATCCGCAAGGTTCACACCAAGCGCATTGGTGCCGGTTTCTATACCACCCGCATGGGCGGTCGAACCTATACCATCGGCGGTAAGGTCACCGTAAAGGTGTACCCGGCAGATGACCAGCACTGGCATGAGGACGACGACTGGGACACCACTGTTGAGGCTATTGTCTACAAGATTGAAGACAATGAAGTTCAGCTGATGCCTGTCATCTCCTACGAGCCGGGTAATCTGAACCTCATGGACATTGAAGAGTGGCAGTCTCGACAGAACGGCTTCAGTGGTAACCCGCTCCGCATCCAGCCGTACAGCGACCTGCATAACTTTGGTACCCGAACCTTCCGAGTCCTCCGAGCAGAAGAGCCGCGTGAGCAGGACAAGCCGACTATCGATGAGTTCCGTGACAGCGGCTTCACCTGCCTGCACAACGTCTCGAACTTCATTACGCCGCTGGAATGGCGACGTATGCACGCCCTGAACGGCTGGGTTGCAACCCAGAGCATCTACACCGCCTAGAAACCCCTAGCCGGACGCTATAAACTTAGGGAAGTTATCAAGCTGAGCACCTACAAGCTCTCTTGGTAGCTTCCCTAGTTTTTGCGTATAGACCAGAAGGGCGCTAACCAATGTCAGCAAACCACACCGACTATGAGTTCGAATATGAGTACGAAGATGACCTCAACGAAGAGCTTCCATTCTCCGAGGCGGAGCTTCGCCTCGCCCTCATTGATGCGCCCAAGTATCTGTATGCAACCATCGAGCTACCTAGCAACCTCCCGTTTGAGCTAGGGCTGGAACCCAATTCTCTCATTCGCCCACTGATAAACATTTCCAGTATTGAGGAAGAGCTCACCGAGGATGACTCTTACCGTATGAAGTGTGACGTGACGAACAACGCAACCGGCGACTCCATCGAGAACCTAGACGGCTACCTACACACCCTCAATGTGAAGCCTATTATTCCGCGTGCAGTAGCTCACAGCATCCATGCCCACACCTCAGAAATTTCTGGGCACGCATGGATTTACGAGAACTTCTACTGGGCAATGTACCAGCCTGAATATAACCGAATCCAGTTTGCCTACCCCTTGGCTGGCACGCAGGTAGACATTGACATCCCCGCCTTGTCTGACTTGAGCGCAGGACACGAAAGCTAACCATCACCATCACTTTAAGATTGACGAGCAGAAAGAAGCCCCCTAGAACCCACAGATAAGGTTCTAAGGGGCTTCTGCCGCGCTTAGCGAGGATTTTGCTAGAACAATGCCATATCTACAAAACGTGCGCCTACAGGAGCTTCTGTAAGCTCACTACCGGGCAGGACTTTTCGGACAGTGATAGGCGCATCCAGGCTAGACCATTCCCCTGAGTCATGAGTGAGGAGCCACCCAGCACGGGCGACAGTCTCAGGCATACTCAGCATTTCAGCCAACACTGAGTCCATACGGTCGAAAGCTCCCGCAAGTACCCGACCTAGCGGCGAGTCTGCAACCTGAGACGGCTTCAGAGGAACTACAGACTCAATACCATCTGCCTCAATGAGGCGAGCCAAGTCTGCATAGTCGTAACCATCCATAAACTCTACAGCGGGCAAGAACCCGAGAAGAGCGCTAATGCCGACAGTCTCCACGAGTTTCTGCATGTGAGGTGAAACCATCAGGTTTAAGGTAGCCTGCTGTTCAGCAGTGAACTTGCGGACACCGTGAGTAAATACGGGCGCTAGGGGGTGACTGTGAGCGGCAAAAGAAAGCTCCTTTAGCGCTTCCACACCCGCATCAACATTAAACGCATCTGCTACACCCAAAGATTCGAGCGCCACACTGTATGAGCCTGCCACCAAAGCCGCCTTATGCCACATGCCCGGAGACATACCATACTTACCGAAGCGGCTTACAGGTGCCGGGGGGATGCTCATATCTTCCGGGAATCCGAGTAGGCGATAGACGCGGCGCATATAAGAGTCCCAGGGGGTGCTTGCGCAGTCCTTCAAGATGTATTGGGTGAACTTCTCAAAGTCAGGGGATGTGAGGCGTACAGGTTCAACGCCATCAATGTTCTGTTGCATGTTTACTTCCCTTCTTGCTTATGTGTTAAGTGTGCTGTGGTGTAGCGAGTTATTTGCTGAACGTCGAGCGCACAGGCATAGACGGCTTGCTAGAGGTGATGCCTAGTTCAGCTGTTCGCCCGGCAACAAGACTTGCGAGAGACGGTGACGCAGTAGCAGGTTGCGGCTGTTTCTTTGACTGCTGGGCGTTGCGGCGCTTTTCCTTGCGCCCAACCGGGACACTTCGAGTGTCCACCTTCACGTAGCGCTTGCGGGTAGCGAGCTCACGCATTTCTTCGGGGGTGTAGTTCACCACCCGGCAACATGTCGTGAAGAGGATGACTATCATATCTGGAGGGATAATCAAGGTAGCATCCTCACCATCAACGCTAAACGTAAACTCTACAAGACCTGGCACATTAGCAACAGGCTTAGCCAGTAGAACATCTCCATACTGGTCTGTAAACTTGCAGAAATTATCCTTCGGGCGACCTGGCTTGGGCGCTTTCCTTCGCGGCGAGGTGCGGAGACGTTCCTTTACCGCGTCAGGGTCTTCAATAAGCCCACGCTCAAAGGCAAGCTCGCGAAGCTGAGGCTCAGAATAACCCGTCATACGTATGACTGATGCGAAAAAAAGCGATAATCTGAACGGGACTAAGCACAATATGAGCAGACTTAAAGCTCACCTCATCCTCATCTTCAAGATGGGCGACCTGAACTGCCTCTAGGAACGCGCCATGCACATTACCACCCGCAGGGGAGACAAGCAGTGAATTACCATTATCGAAGTTAAACTCCATTGGCTCATCTGCCGTAAACGGTTTGCGTGGGTGAACAGCCATTACTTCCTTTCGAAATACTATTATTTCACACATTATACCACGCTCAGACACGTAAGGCGGCAACCTCCCCGAGCTGGGTAACATTGCCGCCTTACATTGAACTTCTAGAACAAGCATACGATGTAGTACCCCTTCCAGGCAAGCGAAACACCCATGCCAACAGCTGTGATGCATACCACCCGAAAAACCTTACGGTCGAGTTTGCTAAACGGGTAGGAACTGCTATACTGGTTATCAACGGGCGAAACTAACACCGTCGCCCGAAGCCCACTCAACCCGTGGGCATATGTAGAGCCTACCACCTCTACACACCTGGAGCACTAGCCACCCCTTCTCGCCCACCCCAAGCCAGCGAGACGCTAGTGCTCAAGCGGTACCCGCACCCCATCCCGAATACCCAGGTGTCGGTACCGCCCCGCTAATAAAATGGGAACCCTTAGCCTCACCAGCAAGGGTTCCCATTTTTGCTATGTACAGAGCAACTACACTCACAATGTAGCCATACATGAAGCACAGAAAGAATAACTGCCCAAATGTCTACCACGGCAAACGTAAGACCACCTACGGTCAAGTACCATGTCAATAAACAAGACGAATACGGTAAATGCTCCGCGAAAGACCCAGCAGACTGCCCCTTCTGCGATGAGCCGCACGGCTCCCTAGAGCATGTCTGCGATGTAGTCGAGGAACGCTCTGAAGCCAAGTACGCCCCAAAGTACGCGAAGCAGAAAGCGCGCCGCGAGAAAGCCGCACGCCGAAAAGCACAGAAGAACGGCAACGAGCCTCAAACTGGCACGCCGAAGCCTTCAACCCCTAAGAACATTAGCGACGAGAGCGAATCTCGCGCCAAGAATAGGTACACCACACCAAAGGAAGCTAGGCAGAAAGCACGCCGCGAAGCGGCATCCCTCAAAGAGCAAGAACAGAAGAGGGAGCCTCAGCCGCCGAAGCCTACTTCCGGCAACACCCCAAAGCCATCACCTACGGCAAGTGCGCCGAAGCCAGCCGCCCCGAAGCCGAGCGCGCCTCGCCCTAGCGCAGTGCCTCCACCGAAGCCGCGCACACTTCCGAGCGTCAAGTCTGTGGAAGATGCACCGCTCCAGCCGGGCGACATTAGGGTGTCCGGTCTAAATGGTCGCACCTACATCCTCCCGTCACCAAAGGAACGTGTCCCTGAGACTGAGGAAGAGTACCTTATTGAGCTTGAGAAACAGCGCATCTACCTTGACCGCGCACGATACATTACCGAGCGCGACGAAAAGATACGCAACTCGAAGACACCACCGCATGTGGCACGCAAGCTTAACCGCGAGATTGAGCGAGAGAAAGCTCAGGCAGAGAAGAACGGCGTGCTGTGGGATGTCCCTCAGATACGAGCTCTCTGGGCTTTCAAACAGAAAACAGCACGCAAAAAGGGTACGCGAGCTCACTGGCCCCGCCTCACTAAGGGTCAGCGCCAAATCACCTACGCACAGATGGACGAAGCGTCCATCGAACGCTTCCATCAGCACGTGAAAGCTATCAACCCAGTGAGCCTAGAGTTCAGTGGGCACGTGTATGAGAAGCTGAATAGCGGAAAGCTTGCAGAGCTCACCGCTGAAGATGTCTACTTCACGCTACAGTCATACACCCCTGGAACATACTCCGTGACTGAGTATGATGATAAGCGCAAGTCGGGGCGTTCCATTAGTATCCGCTCATCAGAATACAGCCGAGTCGTGGCACCCGAGAAAGGTGCCCCACCTGAGGAATGCAACCTTATTCTGGTGCTCAGTATCGACCCGCCACAGCAACAGGTGGTAACCGCCTACTGGAAGCCCGTCAATCAGTTCCCCAAGGAATCAGGTATCCGCTTCCAAGACCGATGGCTTAAAGTCACCTAACGTGAGCTATACAGATACCATAAGTGTAGACGACTGTCGCTAGGTTTATTGGTATTGCACCCATGATTTAATATTGGTAATATTAGATACATTGGCTTGGCAGTATTCCAATGATACCAGACAGGAGGGTGCGTTGGCGAAAAATCAGACGTACAGAGCTTTTGCTGTGCGCCCTTCTCACGTCCTAGACTTGAACGGCGAACTACTGGATAGTACCCCCGTTCTATCCAAGCTTGCTTCTGAGGTGCGCAGTATCTCAAGTTACGCTACTTACGTGGTTCGTAATGATGCGAAGCTTGCGGCTGACCTGGCTCAGGTTACTGCTGTTCAGCCTGCGGTTGCGGGTCGTCGGGCGGGTGTGACCATGCCCGACTTCCTTGCGACAGGCAAGTCTGGCAGGTCGCGCAAAGAGTTTCTGGTTCAGCATAACGTAGTTACAGCTTTCCGTTCATGGCAGGAGCGCATCAAAGCCGCGAACGGCGAGAGTAATAAGTACGTTTCTCAGGGCTGGAAGCGTACTGTAGATGCTTCTGCGCCGTCGTATGGTAATGGTGATTTCATTAACTTGGGCGCTGTTGATAAGCAGTATGCGGTCATTGAAAACGACCCATTTGCCACTGGCGAGATTATTCTCAAAATGGTTATCCAAGGTGCATGGTATCGGTTAATTTTCCCCTTTGATAACGTGCGTTTCACTGAGGGTAAAGTTACTCTGCCACTCATTAAGATTGAGTGCGGTGTGCCTGTTTTTATCTTCACGGTCGTGACCGATAATCCTGTCGTCCAGTTTTCGGGGGACTACGTTGTCGGCGTAGACGTGGGTATCAATAACTATGCCACCGTTGTTGTCCGTAATAGCGCCACAGGGCAGATAGTCCAGAAAACCACGCTCTCACAGCGTGTCCACTCTCTATGGAATAGTGTTCGTGCGTCAGAGCGGCAGGTTCGCGCACTTAACAAGAAGGCTGACAAGCTTCTCTATAAGCGCCAGGCTCACATGTCTGCGATTGATGAGGCTCAACTTCACCGCGAAGCCGCTTCCAGGAAGAAACGGGAGTTGGCGATTCTTGCCGCACAGGAAATCGCCTACTTGTCGCATCAGTACGGCAACGCTGTTGTGGCTGTGGAAGACCTTGGTTGGATTAGCAACACCATGCAAAACGGCAGGTGGAATCGCGGCACGTTTGTGCAGTGGCTCACTCACTACGTCGCCCAGAATGGCGGCTGGGTTGTCTCTGTGAACGCGGCACACACCTCGCAGTTGTGTCACATGTGTAGTTCCAAGGTCACGCACCCTACCCACAAGGTTTCTCTCTGCCCCGAACACGGTGACATGGATAGGGACGTTAATGCCGCCGCGAATATTGCCGCCCGCGCCGTGTCAAGGGTGGAGAAATCCAGGAAGACCCGCGCGAAGAATCGCAGGGTACAGAAAAAGACTTCACTTAAAACCCCTATCACCAGGGATTCTTTGAAGTATCCTGGCAGGGATAGGCGTAAGAACGTTCCTACGCCGAAGAGGAAGAAGAAGTGTGAGGGGGTGAATCTTCCCATTAGCCCCGCTAGAGTCATTATGGCTACGGTACTAGCGGACTGGGATGCATCCGGCATCCTGGAGACCAATCAGGCGGCTATCAATCAGGACAGCATGGCTTACGAATGCAGGCTATGTGACCTTAAATGATACTGTTCGAAAGAAGGAATAATTACGCAAAATGGCACGCCCTACATACCCCGTCATCACCCTCACCTACGAGAATAGGCGAACTGGAACATATAGAGTTATTGTCGCGCCAGGAGTGACCGTACAGTCCGAAACAGGCGACATCCCCCTAGAGGCGGTTGCAGGAAGAGCCCGTATCATGTTTAAGATGCGGGAACGCGCAACACCAGATAGGGATTCACTCTATCGGACGCTGGAGGATGTATGCACTAACCCAAACGTTCGCAGTAAGCCCGAGTTGTGGCGTATCGTCGTCCTAGCCGACGACGACCTAGAGACAGTCTCAGAGCTGTGCACTAGTGAAAGCGTGGAAGTTGCTGAGATGACTTTGAAGGAGATTTGTCAGCGCGCCCGGCTAGTGTATGATGGTTCCTTGGAACCAGTAAGAAGCACCTCCCGAAAGTAACACTCCTGGGGTTGCATCTTGGCAATATCCCTGCTATAGTAGATATTGCGATTCTTCCCAAGGTTTCCTTACGATTCCTTACTGTGGGGCTGGGTGCTCTCAAGCCGAGCAGAGTAGCCAGCCCCCTATGGGGTATGGTGTAACTGGCAACACCCCGTGCTTTGAACGCGGAAGTTACAGGTTCGAACCCTGTTACCCCAGCACCATAATTGAATATGGGTTTAATGAGGCGTGGTGTAATTGGCAACACGTCGGTCTCTGAAGCCGAAGTTCTAGGTTCGAGTCCTAGCGCCTCAGCGTCAGCTAAACCCAGTTTAGCTGTATTTGGATAGGTGGCTGAGTGGCTGAAGGCACTGGTCTTGAAAACCAGAGGGTGCTTAGCGGTGCCCCGCGGGTTCGAATCCCGCTCTATCCGCTTCACAACTGAATACCGCCCCTGTTTGTTAGGGGTTCCGCATTTATTTTCACAGAAGCGTGGCGGTGAGCTCATTATGGTTACTTGAGCTCACCGCCACGCTTCTGTTACTTCATCCCGCTTTTGGTCGCCCATTTAGGCACCCATCGAAGCAGTTAGATACGCCTACCACACATTTAGTGAGTGGTGCCGGTAGTTCACTCCGTAGTACATCCGTAAACTGTGGTAGAATGTGTCAGTAGGTCGGTGCCGTATGCCGCATGTTGGTAGGAAGCCCGCCTGTACTACAAGTTTTAGGATGGTAACTATATATGTCCCCCACTTATGAACCTCAGCAGAGGTACGGTGAGCACATCAAGAACCTTTGGGGCTCACCCAGTTCCGAGTCTGTCTTCAGTGTTATGGCGCAGACTGCTGTGTCGCAGGCAGTCGCACAGAACGTCCCGGAGGGTAATCGCACGCTCCTTGAGAAGCGTTGGATTGACTTCTTCACTTACATTGGCTTGCCGGTTGAGGTTATCTCTGAATCGCTCAATGGTCTTTGTAGCCCTGAGGTGGTTCGCGCTATTCAGGAGTCCGCCGAGTCTCAGAATGCTGTGGTGGAGATGCGTATCGAGTACAAGAACAGTATTCAGGCTCCACCGCCTTATCCTTACACCGATGATAGGCGTAGCGCGGATGACCCGACGCGCAGAGAGAACCGTTCCCACGGTGCGCTCTACGACCTTGGTATCGATACGGATATGAGCTGGAGTACCTGGCGTGATGAAGACCTCGCGTACCTGGACTACATCTCCAGCGAATACTCTGGCAAGTCAATGCCTGCCGACTTGCTCGCGTATTACATCTTGTTTACGCCGATGGAAACGCGGTCATGTGTCCGTGCTTATGCTCGTGTCAAGAGCGGCGCGAAAAAGCACTATGACTCGCCTGTGCCCTGCCCTTATGTCCTCTCCTATGGTGACTATGTGCAGGCTGGGCTTAGCCGCAGGTTCACCGCGATTAACCCGACTTACCTCTATAACCCTCTCCCTATCTCAGCGGATGAGCACGCATTGAGCGCACTCTCCCGCATGGAAAGCATGGAGCACCCCTGCATTGACACGGAGAAGCTGTCTAACGATGCAGGGCATACGGTAACTCCGCAGAGCCTTACGCTGTCTATGGTGTGGTGTGGTGCGTCGAGAGAGTATACGCAGAAAGTGGTGGGCGCTTCCTTTGGCATTGCCTTGACTAATGTCAATAAGATGCTCGCTGACACGGTGAAGACGAGGCGTGATGGTGGAATGGGCGCGCCACAGCCAGTGTTTTACATCTCACCTGGTTCGAAGGCACCGCTCACGGCATACCACCCGAACGTATACTACAAGCCGACCATCTCTTTCACTGGTCGCAATGGCAAGTCGTACACTTTCAAGCCGTGGGAGAACGTTACTCAGCGCTACACCGGCGTATCTCTCAATGAGCGCAGGTACCTAGAGATGTTGAGTCTCAACTACCCTGCCCGTGAAGTTGCCCGCTACGTGGCGCTGTACACCCCCAGCAAGGACTTTAATGGGTTTACCAGAGGTGTAACCGTTGAGGATTACCTGGATAAGGCTAAGCGAACTCCTGAGGAGATGGTGTGCGTTGCTGAGCCGTGCCCTTACCCTGTGCCCTTTGAAGCAGTGTATGACCCCTCAACTGAGACGGTCTTGTACTACGAGCACCTAAACGCTCTAGGTGGCTCAGCTATCAACACTGAATGGGACTTCCATGCCACGTTTGCAACGAGCAAGCCCACGCCTAAGGAAGCCCCGCTAACGGTCGAGACTGTGCAAGAAGAGCCGCCGGTAAAGAACGATGAGGAAGTGACCGTAAAGACTTCCTCACAGCAGGTAGATGAGGTGGCTAAACCTGCCGCCACGAAGGATGAGTTTATGGAGTCTATGGTTAGGCTAGTCACGAAGAAGCCTGCTAAGGCGAAGGTATTCGAGGAAGTTTCAGCACCCCCGCAGAAAGCACCTCAGCGGGAGAGTCCCACCGTGAAGCTTCCTACGCAGGAAGAAGTTTCTGAGGTGACTCAGGAAAAGACGCAGGAGCCGCCGCGTGTTGCAAAGCCGAAGCCGAAAATGGCAAACCGCCTGCCAGATAAGAGTGGTGTAGCTGATGGTCAGCAGTCGCTATTTAACGAGTCGATTACCGTATACAAGCCGCTACCTGGCGATAGTAAGCTGGCTATCAACTTCGCCTTGCCCGAGATTCAGGAACATACCGACCACGGAGCTCTCAGCCGCGCCCAGCAGGAGGAAGAACGTGTAGCCCGCGCTACCCCATTCCCGCCGCTCCCTGCCCCGCCGAAGCACACGGGTCCTACCCTTGGCGACGTTTCAGTGAAGACCTCACGAGCTGTACCCACGGTGATGCAACGCATCATTGAAGCGAACGAGGAGAAGGTGCTCAACGCCCCGCTGAGTGTAGTGGCGCAGATGTTGAACATCTCCGCAATGGATGTCGTTACGGTTCTTACCCGTGAGCATGGGTGGGACTCTGCAATCGAGGGTCTAGCGGCACTGGTAAGCCTTCATCCAGACACGATGTTCAGCACTTTCGTGAAGAGGATTGACCCGAACATTCCTTTCTCCGCCGTACCTCAGCTTGCAGGTGTCACGATGCAGGAAGCCATGAAGACGCTCATTAGCGCTAATGCTGGGCTGAACCTACAGAGTGTTCCGCTGTCGCTTATTGCCGAGGCTTTGGGTAAGACCCAGGAAGCTATTATTGTCGATAGCGTCGGTCTAGGTTCACTACTGTAAGTGCCTCTAGCTATAGAAGCCCCACATTTCCCCGCCATCACTCTGGCACCGGAAATGTGGGGCTTCGCTCCATTTCGGGGCGAACTCCCTTCCTGTCTGCTATATAGTATACGTCAGTTCCATTGCACCACTAGAACCCCTAAGCTTGAAACGGAATGTGTTGTATGGATAAGTTTCGACATGAACCCCGCAATGGAATGATGTGGCGCAAGCCACACTAGGGGTTCGCGACATATTGTATGAAGATGGAGAAAAATAACTATGGCTGGTCTACATTTTAGCCCCTTCCTCCCCCCGTTCCCTGGCGTAGGTCGCTGTAAGGCGGCAGGCGCAGACACCTGCCCCTACGGTGGTATGGATATGCACATCGTCACCGAGTACCTGCCGCCTGAGATGCAGGAACAGCTCCTAGGCGACCCGCCCGTCTACCCGCCCAAGAGCGCCATCAATAAGGCTCTGGAAAATGCGAAGGCTACCGCTGGTACCCGTATGCTGATGAAGTTCCAGACTGACGCAGTTGCCCCGCGTATCTTGCGTAACTACATTTCCAAGTCCGTTTCTGGTAGCCGCCGCCGCGCAAAGACGGTTGAGGGTCGTGAAACCATCAAGGTTATGCGTGCCCTCGCCGGTGGCAAGACCCTCTCTTACTCTAAGAGCTACATGGAAGCTCACGGTCCTGAGGAAGGCGCGAAGCGCTACAAGGCGTTCATGAAGGAGCGTAGGGGTAACCTGGAGGAAGAGAACGCACGTAAGCTCGCCGCAGACGAATACCTGCGCCGTCAGCTCGCTCCGAGTAACAGCAGGTCTGTTAATGAGAAGGCTGAGCGTGACAGCGCTAAGACTCGTGAAGAGAATGAAGAAAAGTACAATGAGCTGGCGGCTGAGTATAAGAAGCGCAAGGAGGAAGGCGCAAGCGGTGAAGAGCTAAATGGTCTGTACCGCGAGATGCGTAACCTTGTCCCCAAGAAGAGGGGTAAGGAGTACATGCGTGACAAGGTTCGCGGCTCAGTATACCTCCCTGTAACCTCCGTTACCGCAAAGGGTAAGGGTGGCACGGAGAAGGTCGTAGACTTCCAAGACCTTTCCGAAACGAAGGCTCTTCTAGAAGCTCAGAAGGCTAATGAGGAGGCAACCGTCAAGCGCCTTCAGTACATCATGAGCATTTCCGGCAACCCGTCCGTTAAGAACGGTACCGGTATAGGCGAGCACATTGCTGTTGTTCACGATGACAAGCTTGTCGAGGTGCAGTTTGATTACAACGCGATTGATACCGCTAAGGTTGATAAGCTTCCTAAGGAAGTCCGCGACAGGATTACCGCCCCTAAGTCAGCGTCAATCACCATCGATGGCTGGCGTGCGGCTAGGGATAACGGCGACATCACCGAGGAAGAGTTCCAGCAGGTCACCCGCAACGTGAGCGAGATTAACTACCTGTCTCCGAACCTCTCAGCTCAGGCAGAGAATGAGATTGGCATCAAGTTCACGCCTCCGTCTGCAAACCGCTCTACCAACAGGGTTAAGGATGTCCGCTCCACCTTGAACGATGCGTGTCGAGACTTGGCTACCGCTACGAAGCACTTCGAGGAGAAGACTGGCGGTAGGACTATGGCTGAGCTGGAGAAGGAAGTTCGCGCTGGTTCAACTGCCATTAAGGGGCACCTGGCGAAAGAGTATGCCCCGAACATGAACGTCATTATGGGCACTGATAGCGGTGACATTGGCACGAACATTGTCCAGTCTTCAAGGCAACAGGCGGCTCCGAAGTCTGTACAGCAGAAAGTTCTTGGCTCCAGGCTTGATACTCTGATGCGAACCTACGGTACCCGAACCGCCGCATACGACTACAAGCTGATGGAGCAGGAGTTCAGCCCTGAAGAGCTGGCTGACCTCACCTACACTAAGGCTTCTATCAGTGTCTCACCGCACAAGAAGAACAAGGATAAGGACGAAGCTGAGAAGAAGTAGCGTCGCCTCTTTGGTTATGACGTAACCTGATTCGTGTTGTGTATTTGAGAATGGGTGTACCCCGACTGGTCGCTTATGGCTAGTGGAGGGTACACCCATTCTCTGTTTGTTCTGCTATATCTTCTATGTCGCAACACAACACGTTTTAGTTTCACCTTACGTTAGGAGCCTATCTTGGCTGAGTCCGTAACTTCCCCCCGCGATAACTCTGTGTCTGAGGAACTGCGTAACGCGCCTCAGAACCCCGTTGAGGGCATCGCTGTTGATGACCTGTTGCCTGAGGGTGTGCCCATTCGTGACGAAGATGGTACTACCTCTATCCGTGTCGGCAACACCGTTCTCTCTTATTCGCCGGATGAGGACTTCGACTTCCACTCTGTTGCTGAGGTTTATGACTTCTTGGGGGCGTTGAAGGCACCCTTGGATATTGAGATTCCTGACATTAGCGCTCTTACGCCTTTTGATGGTTTCCCTGAGAATGTTACTGACATTGAGGAGCCTGTGATTGGTCCCGGTCTTGCCATGAACCTTCAGGGGCGCGGCATGGATGTTGAGATGAACAACCTTGAGGCGCATTGGCTGGTAACCAGTCTTGCCGCTGAGGGCTTTGGTGAGTCCCCTGTGGTAGACCACGGTAACGGTAATACGGTGCTGTATTCCCATGTCATTACCCCTGATGGTACTGATGCGGAGATTCGCGCGCTCATCTTCAGGTCTGTGCCTGTTGATGAGTTGAGCGACCGTGGCGCAATGGCGTGCTGGGCTACTTCCACTCTGTTGAGTACCACTGAGCGTCGTGTCCGCATTTATGAGCGTGACTCTGATGAAATGGTTGAGGAGTATGAGCCTCAGGTGGACTATGTGGATGAGGATTCTGCTGTTAAGGTGTTCTCTGTGATTATCCCTGACAGTGAGAAGTCCGCCCCTGAGGAACGTAACCAGTACTCCAGGTTGCTTGGCTATGTGGTTTCTCAGTGGTTGGAGCCTGACTTTGAGGAGTTGGATGCGGCGGCAGAGTTTGCCGCTAAACAGCGTGAGCTGTCCAGCTAAGCTTGAGTAAATGGCTATAACATGAAGGAAGCCCCTTACAGACATCAAATTGTCTGTAAGGGGCTTCCTCATATCTTTCGGTGGCTATTTGTTAGGGGAAATCGACTTCCACTTCTACGCCTAGGTTCACATAATGCTGAATGATGGCGTTGGTAGTCTTTTGCAGGATGTCAGCCACAATTTCAGGTGTTGCGTCTACAGCATACTCATGTGCAATGTTTATGCCTTCATCAATGACTGGGTGGTGACTGATGAGGGTCTCTTTCTCGCCGGTCAGATGCAGGTATGTGACGGTGTGAGTAGTGTCGCCTGCCGTGATGACTGCATAGACGTTAGGTTGGATGTTTACGAACTCGGTTTCTTCGGTCATGAGCTTTCTCTCTTGTGGTTGCTATGGTTATGGTGGATGTGTGTGGTTGCGCAGGTGAGCTCATTTTGCTCGAACCTCTATTATACATGAGCTCCCTGTGGTCTATATATCCGTCTCTTTGTTTTGGGTGAGGGTTGGGCGCTTTGTGGCGGTCAGCTCTGCTTCGTGTGCCCGCCGTGCTGGATGCTGGTTTCCTTAAACTAGTTCCTATGACGGCGGGTATACTTTTATGGCTTTCATGCATTTTTCCCCTAGCGCAGAGACGGGTGAGCTACGTATGCTCCCCTGCACATCACCTGAAGGGTGCCCTTACAAGCACCTCAATAGTGAAAACGTTGGTGTCCCTAAGGTTCACGGCGACCTGGCGTTCATGACTTCCGTCATGGAATACGTAGGTTCGGTGAATGCTGAGATAGCCGCTAAAAGCACTGCTCTAGCCACTAGCGGGCAGAAGTTGGACACTCCAGAGTTTAGAGAGTGGCTTACGCGGAAGCTGAAAGATAAGACGAATCCGCCTATCCGTGAGATGGAAGGCGCAGGGTATGCCAATGATGACCCGTGGGCTCCGTGGCTACCAAATGGTGAGTTTATGCCGCGTTTCCAGAATGAGCAGGAACGTGCTGAGCTTCGAATGAAGTACCCTCAGGCTTCCGAGAAGTGGATTAGGAAGAAGATTGAGATTGAGACGAGGCAACAGCCCACTATCACGCAGTATAACGGGCGTGAAGCGTACACGTTGGATTACGAGTACCAAGACGAATCTCAGGCGATTACCGGCACCCCGTCTACAGACATGGCAAGCCACGACGTGTTTATTTACACGCGAGACCCATTCATTCAAGCTAACCACGGCGGCATCCTCAACCTAGACCAGAACGAAGAGTACCTGTTCATCGCAGACTACGAATCGAACCCTGCACGTATCGACCGGGTGGAATGTGACTACAACAACCCCATACTTTCCGGCATGTCTGTAGAGCACATTCAGGGGTACAGGGGTGCCCGCCCATACTTCACCCCTACACTAGCCGACAACCCGAAGGTGGACGGGCTACCGAACCGCCCAGATTACGACTTCCCCGATGTCGTACTGAGTGCCCCTCTTATCCGTAAGGATGCTGACGATAAGGAGCGGGCGTGGGTGGCGCGCCGAAAGGCTGGAGAAAGCATCACCGGCAATGCGTATAGGTCTGGTGCTTTTGAGATGACGGGCGGGTTCTACAACTACAACTCTGCAACCATCACTACTGACCATCTTCGAGTGAATGACCAAAACGGCGACTACATTCAGACACCTTATGTGTATGCGCCCGTGTTCAACAGAAATAGTACCGTACTGAACATTAAGAGTCCTACTGAGGCAAGGTTCTTCGAAGACAGGTTCATCACTTACGATGAAGCGGCAGACACGTACAGTATCGATTGGAAGAAACTGCATGATGCGGGGATTGACATGCTCGTATTTGACGAATGTAAGGAGCTTTGGGATAACGCCCCAAACCCTCGCGAACAGAGAGGCTTTGCATGGGAGGGGCTAGACCATTCCATGCAGGCATACATTGTGAACGGCTCAGCCGTGTGTGGATGGGTGCGTTACGATACGGGTGTTAGGTATGCCCCTTACGGCGGCGCACGCGGCGGCGGTCATTAAGCTCCCTGGTGGTGCGGACTGTTTGATATATATGAGGTGGAGAGGCGAAGCTATTCTACGCCTCTCCACCTGTAACTAAATGAAGATAAGGATAATAGAAAATGACGCAGAAAACCCACGTCGGCTTCAATAAGGATGGTCAGCTGACTAGCGGTAAATGTGACGCAAAGAAGGGTCGTTGCCCTTATGGTAACCACTTTGCTGACCCCAACGAAGCACACAACTATCTGGAGGAAGTCTCGGAGGCTTTCCAGTCGCTCCCGCCTGAGCTGGTGGAAGGTTACCAAATCCACGTGGAAGTGATGGGTGAGTCAAAGATTCCGTTCGATGAGGCGGTTGATATGGGCTTCCCTGAGGACATTGCACACCTTATTGCGGGTGAGCCGACTGACCCGAAGTACGCTCGCGAGAACGTCGGCAAGGACATTGAGCCTGTTGCAGAGAAGCCCGAGCCAGTCGCGCCTGAGCCTGCCGAGGAGCCTAAGGCTGAACCTGTGGAAGAGGTTGGAGAAGCCGAACCTGAGTCTGTCGCAGAGGTAAAGGCGGAGACTGCTCCTGAGGAGAAGCCGAAGAAGCCCCGACGTAAGCGCCAGGAGAAGCCTAAGCCTGAAGCTGTGGAGCCTCCTGCATCACTAGATACTCCTGAGGATATGGAGCGCTTTCAGGAGATTCTGAGCGCCTACAAGATGTCCTCACCGGCAGACTTTAGCGAGGGAAACCTCCCAGATGAGTTGAAGGCTCTACGTGGCGGCATCTTCACTCCTGCTGAGGAGCGCGACCCTGCGCCCCTTGAGGCTTACCAGAACTTTGGTAAAGCCCTAGCCGCTTACCGCGTCAATATGCTTGACCAGCTCCCCCCTGAGGAACAGGAGCAGTTCGGGTACCTTGTCGAGTCTATGGCGAAGCTTGATAGGGACGCAGACCTGAACGGTGACTACTCCGATGAAGAGATGGAGACTAAGGTTCGCTCAGACCTCAAACATTACGGCGAAGAGAGCAACGAACTCAACGACAAGATTGTTCACGACCTTCTCTCACGTAAGGTTCAGGGCGAGCTACCTGAAGACCGTGAGGAGGCGTACAACGCGATTGATGGCAGGGTTGTGCAGATTTATGGCGGTAAGGATAGGGGGAGCGAAACACCTGACGTTAAGCGCCCCACTGGATATGCAAAGTTTGCACCTAGCGAAGCGCGTAAGCTTCAGCAACACAACTACATCAACGCATACAGCGACATGCTGAGGGCTACCCGTGAGGCTAAGGCGGCGGCTAATGCCAAGGTTCCAAATAGCGTTGAAGAGATTCGTGAAGCAGTTAAGAAGCGCAACGCAGGCATCGTCCACAGCACACCGTTCTACGACAACACCGCTCACGCAAGTACCCCGGCAGAGTTGGAGTACTATGAGCGTGCGGCAGAGCGCACTAAGTCCATTCTGAAGCCTGGCGCTTGCGTCATGATGGGCGGTATGGATGCTGAGGCTTATCAGATTGACCATGAGGGCGGTATTCGAACTAATGATGGCAAGCTGTGGGGTTACGTTGATTTTGAGTCGGGCAACATGTACACGGCTGATGGTCAGAACATCTCGTCTGCTGGCGGTGCACGTGTCTACGCGAACAGTGCTGAGCTGATGCGCTACGCCGCTCTTGATAACGGCTCCCACAATGAGCCTGGCGTTACGTCTGCTGACCCCGGCTACAAGAGCCGCTACGAGAGCGACCCGAAGTACACGGATGCGTTCGCCAATGCATACAACCATCTGAAGCAGGAAGAGTCTCTCCTCACTGAGCGTTCCAAGCGTGCCCATGAGGTCGCTAAGGCTGTCAATTCGCAAGATGTCGAAGACTTGTACGAGCGTGCGGTAGCTGAGCTTGGTATGCCCAGGTCTCAGGCATACGACTCCAACCCAAACCCGCGAACCCTGGGTGCGCTCAAGAGCTACACTCGAAAGTACATCGATAAGAAGGTTCAGGCGGGTACGCTGGGATATGACGCAAGTAAGGGCGGGTTCTACAACCCGAACCGTAAGCCCATTGATGCGTTCAAGCCTGAGGGTGACGCTATGTATGTGGCAGGCACCGAGAACCTTACGCCCACTGAGCGTGTTTCAGTTGTGAATGCGGCAAGGCGTAAGCGTGAGCTTCAGACTGGCATGGCTGACCAGTTCGCGGGCGGTATGGATGCTCCACCGAATGACTATGCGGCAGTTACTCACCGCCGTTCAGATGGTGCGAGTAGTCGAATTAGTGGCGCGAGCAACGGGCAGATACTAGTCGAAAATGTTGGCGACATGGTGAGCGCTACCCCCGCATATGTTGTGGTAGACCGCGATAAGGGTCTGATGGTTCCTGTGAATGAGGGGCTTACACCTCAGGCTAACCTAGACCCACGTATTGTGGGTACGGGCTCCGGCTTGTCGAACCCTGTTGCATCAGAGTACACGATTCAGAACATCATCAACCGCTACAAGTCTGCTGACCCTTACCTGCCGGTGATGCAGATTCCTACGGATGAAGAGAACGATAAGGCGCGGCGACCGTTGCGCCGCTGGTAATATACATACAACCTTACTGGTAGGTGCTTCATAGCGCTGGTTATATGCGATATATAGTTAGTAGTGGGGGTGAAGGTTTTCGACTTTCACCCCCACTACTGCTAAATGCATGTTGAAAGATGGAAGACACGATGGAAAACAAAACTCACGTTGGGTTTAATAAGAAGGGTGAGCTCACTAGCGGCAAGTGCGATGCTAAGAAAGGACGTTGCCCTTACGGCAACCACTTTTCCGACCCATCAGATGCTCATGACTATCTAGAGCGCACGTCAGAGCTTGTCAATTCCCTGCCCCCGGAGCTTAAAGGCTACATCGATGAGCAAGCGAAGCAAGAAGGTGGATTCAGTAAGATACCTCTAGAAGTTGCTGAAGCTAAGGGTTTCCCCGAAGAGGTTGCGAAGCTTCTTGCAGGGGAGCCTACCGACCCGAAGTACGCCCGAGAGTACGTCGAAGCAGAGGTTAAGGGTGAGTCTGCGCCACTCATTGTGGAGAGCGAGAGCGAGTTTCAGGAGGGTAGCGGCAAAGCCCCAAAGCTGGACTTGGATAACCCTGATGATGTCCGCAAGATGTACACAATCTTGCGGGGCTATAAGGTGTCAGCGCCGGAAGATTTCGACTCACCTCCGCCGTATATCCTCGAAGACATTAAAACCTTGGAGGGTGAGGGTGACGTGAAGAAGGACAATTTCGTTGAGGAATACCGTAGGTTCGGTAAGACCTTGGCGAAGATGCGTTTGGGTTTGACTGACGAGATTTCTTCGGCTGATGCCGAGCGGGTGGTGGAGCTTACTGCGCGCGCCAGGTACTTTAAGGAAGTCATGAGGCAGGCATCCGCTGAGCAGGGCATACCTGTGAAGAAGACCGATGATGATGACAAGTGGAAATTTGTCACTGATTACGGTGAAGATGGTCATGAGCTGGAAGACAGGCTTATTCAGGATAGGCTTGCGGAGATGTCGAATGGCGATACGTATAGCGAGTTCCTGGAGGCGCGTAAGGCAATCAATGGTAAACTCATTCACCGTGAAGCAGTTAGGGAGCGGAGTGAGCGCCTTGCGGCGGCACTGCGGGCAAAATATGGGGTCCCACCAGAAGACCCACATAAGCCGAATTACGATGAGCTCATTAAAGCTATCGGCAAGATGGAAGACGGCGACGAGAAGCTACAGGCACAGCTTGAGCTCACTATGGCTACAGAAAAGCATTCTAGAGCTGTACGGATGTACCTGAGCGAGCTTCAAGACAGCAAGTTCAGGAAAGAAGCCGCCCTCAGGAAACAAGCTATGCTTGAGAACCAGCCGCCTACCCCTAAGGCTCCCCAAAGCACTGGAGCCCCTAAATGGGAACCTTCTGAGACTATCGGTAAGAGGGTTATCTCCGAAGAGTACTACCAGTCAGCAGTTAAGCGCACCCGTGAGAAGCTTAAGCCTGGCGCTTTTGTGATGCTTAATGGGCAAGACGCTGAAGTGTACCGCCTGGACGAGGACGGTAACCTGCGAACAACCAGTGGTGGTGTATGGGGGCGAGTGGACTACGAAACCGGCGTTATCATTGGGCAGGACGGTCACGAAGTGTTCACCACAAGTGGTGCCCGCGTATATGAGAATGAGGCAGAGTTGATGCAGTACGCCGCTCTTGACGATTCACCTCACGACGAGGCAGGTAAGGATTCGGCAGACCCAGGGCGCTTCAGCAAGTATGAGCAAGAGCCAAAGTATAAGCGACCCTTCAAGCGCGTATTGAACTTTTTCCGCCGTAAAGAACGTGCCGCGAGGGAGCGTGCCGCCCGCAATAGGGAGAAGAGCCTCCTAGCTGGGCACCCTACGCCTGATGCGATGTATAAGCTTGCGGTGGAGCGGTTTGAGATGCCGCCCATAGCAAAGCTCAAAGGCAAGCTTGACGAGCCAGGCAGGAGAGCTCTCCACAATTACTTGGACAAGAAAATTGACGAGGGCTCTATCCGCTACTCATCTAAGAGGCAAACTATCGTTCCCGCGAAGCGACCGAATGTGGAGTCCTTCGCCCCCACAGGGAGTCCCTATGACACGATAGACGGGTCTTTGCCTATTGAGGTGAAGGTTTCTCTTGTTAATGCGGCAAGGCGGCAACGCGATATGGTCACTTCTCAGGCAGACCGATTTGCTGGTATGTTTGAGGAGAAAATCTCTGAGAGTAACCCATCGGCGCATAGGCGCAGGAATTGGGGTAACGCTAAGAAGATGTCTCTGCGTGAAGCCGAGAACGGCAATCTGCTCTACAGTAAGAAAGCTAAACCTGATGGCACTCGCGATGTCTACGTGGTAGTTGATAGGGAGAAAGGCAGTATCGCGGCTATCCGCAACAACAAGATACCCGTGGATAGGCTGGACATCACCCCCACCTCAACCGGAATTAACGCACTGGCTTCTGACTACACGATTGAGAATATAGAACACCGCCACCAGGTAGAGGATTCATCCCTCAACGTGCAGAACGTCTCCTTTGAAGATAATGACGACTTGGAACTATGGTAGCGCGATAGGTGACGGATGTAGTTCCAGGGGCGGGTGCCTCACACGTGCTGTAGGGATTCCTATTCAGCAATGAGGCACCCACCCCTGATATATAGGTGTTATAAGCGGAAATCAACGACCGATAAGCCGCCTATAACAAACACCATAGTAAAAGCATCTTTTGATTGGATAACATTATGGCACAGAAAACCCACGTAGGATTCAATAAGAAGGGTGAGCTCACCAGTGGCAAGTGCGACGCGAAGAAGGGTCGTTGCCCTTATGGTAACCACTTCGCAGACCCCGCCGAAGCCCATAACTACCTTGAGGAGGTCTCACTAGCATTCCAGAGCATTGAACCCACCCTAAGGGAAGGTTACCAGACCCATGTTCAGGTGATGGGCGAGTCGAAAATTCCGTTCGATGAAGCGGTTGAAATGGGGTTCCCAGAAGACATTGCGCATCTTATCGCTGGTGAGCCGACTGACCCGAAGTACGCGCGCGAGAACGTCGGCAAGGACGTTGAGCCCACTGAGCCTGTCTCTGAGGTGTCAGAGGTAAAGGAGGAACCCGTTGAGGAGCCTAAGGGCTCACCTATGGGAGCTGAACCTGAGTCGAAAGAAGCCGCCCCCACCCCCCCCCCAGGAGGAACCTAAGGTAGCATCCGTGGATGCCTCGAACCCTAAGGCTAAACTTCTAGAGGAGATAGGTGCCGCAGGGATTGACCATGATAGGTACCCTATGGTTCCGATTGAATTGGATACAGATGAAGGGTATCGCCTTTTCCGTAAGGTACTGGACAGTTATAGGCTTTCGGACGGGGAAGAGTTTGAAGCAATGTCCCCTTACTTGCGTGACGCAATCTATAAGGGGCATGACCCTAACGGCGACCGTGACCGGATGAAGAAGGAACTTCACAGGTACGCAGGAGCAGTTAATGCTCTTCGTACCGGGAACCTTGAGCGACTGGATGAGCGCGACAAAGCCCGTCGAGACATGATTAACAATGTCCTGTTGAGCCATATTGAAACTGATTATGAGGCTGGTAAAGCCTATGATGCGCAGGGGATACATCTCCCAGGGTCGCCAGCGTTCAGGACTATGGCAAACTATGGCGAGTTCGGCAACGAAATTAACGACTTGATTACCCAAGACACTCTTTTCAGGAAGATGAAAGGGGAAGACAAGTCGCTCCGCAGGCAGGCGGATGAAGCTATTAACGGCGACCTTATCCACAATGACGGTGTAGCAGGGGATGCTGACTGGCATCGCGTCATTGGACCCTACGGCATACCGCGAAGTGCTCCTACTGAGATGGGGTACGAGCCAGACATTGAGATGAATAGGTTCCGTCACCGCATGTTCATCAATAAGTACACTGACATGCTCGCTAAGGACGCAGGCGCGAAGAAGTCCGCGAATGCGACCGCTAAGGGCTTGTACATTGATGAGATTAAGGCGAACATAGAAGCCTACGGAACCATCCCCAGGTCAGTAGATAGCTCCATCTTGGAGAAGCCATTCGCATATAGGGACGACAATTTCCTTGCGAACGATTATTACGAGGAGTCGGGTCGCCGTGTTGCGGAGAAGCTGAAGCCAGGCGCATACGTCATGCTTCACGGGCACGATGCTGAGGTGTACCAGATTGACGATGAAGGCGCGCTGATTACTCCTGATGGTAAGACGTGGGGCTACGTGGATACGAAGTCGGGCAAGGTGTATAACGCTCACGGTAGGAACGTTACGCGAGATGGTGGCGGTGTCACTGTTTACGCTGATGAGAATGAGCTGATTAGCCATGCGGCGCTTGATGACCGTCCGGGATTGGCTGACGATGAGATTGTCTCTTCCGACCCTGGCTACCGCTCCCGCTACGAGGACGACCCGAAGTACGCGAAGAAATATGCGCGTGCTCTGGAGTATTTGAAGCGTGAAGAGAAAGCTCTAGCCCATGCTTCAACCATCCGTCAGGAGTACAGCACTGCAATTAGCGGCAAGGACACTAGCGAACTGTACAAGGTTGCTACGTCAAGGTTTGGGATGCCCGCCTTCGACAAGGAACTTGCTGATGACAATAGTGCTGAGGGGCAGTTTAAGAAAGAAATCATGGTTCAGGATTTCTTGGAGAAGCAGTTTAATGACGGTAAGGCTAAGTACAACCCGAAGACTGGCAGTATCGTCAAGGCTAACCGTAAGCCGTTGAGTGACTACAAGCCTAAGAAGTCTCTTGTTGATTTGTTGGGCACTACCACCCCTGTAGCCACGAAGATGTCTATCATCAATGCGGCAAGGCGTTCACGTAACCGTGTCACCACGCAGGGCGATGAGTTTGCGGGAGCTTTTGAGCCTAAGCTCACTGAGAACAACCCATCCGCCCATAGGCGTAGGGTCTGGGACAATAAGCGTGTGGCACCTAAGTATGCTCGAACTGGCGACATTCTGTTCAACTCAGTGAATAAGGAGAAAGACCAGCATCCTACGTTTGTTGTGGTAGACCGCGAGAAGGGGCGCATGGTGCCTCTCCATACGGTCACTTCACAGCATAGGAACGCGAAGAGCTCTAGCGACTCTAAGGGTCTGTTGGTTCCTGATAGCCATCAGTCTATGACTTCCGACTATGCGGTCACCGACATCCTTAACCGCTACAAGATGGGCGATACTAGCCTTGAAGTCCTGGATATGCCTTACGAGAGTGATAACGATTACGACCTTATTCTCTGGTAAGACATTTTTCGCCCGATAGAGGGCAATATGCGGTGTGCGCCATGTGGCTTATTGCTTACATGGCGCACACCGCACACTTGAAACAATGAAAAGGATAGATAACTAATATGACAGCACAGAAAACTCACGTAGGTTTCAATAAGAAGGGTGAACTCACCAGCGGTACATGCCGCGCCGATAAGGGACGTTGCCCTTACGGTAACCACTTTGCTGACCCTTCGGAAGCGCACAACTACTTGGAAGAAGTTTCTAATGCTTTCCAGTCTCTTGAGCCTACCCTAAGGGAAGGGTACCAGATTCACGTTCAGGCTATGGGCGAGTCAAAGATTCCTTTCGATGAGGCTGTCGAGATGGGCTTCCCTGAAGATATTGCTCACCTGTTGGCTGGTGAACCGACTGACCCGAAGTACGCCCGCGAGAACGTAGGTAAGGATGTCGTAGCAGAGGAACCTACCGTTGAGGCTGAGTCTGATGGGTTGAAGGAACTTCGAGAAGCGCTGAGCGCTAATTTGGGTGACCTGGAGGATGATGATGATTATGAGCCTCCCGCGTCAATGAGTGAAGCTGTTGGCGAATTTATGGCTAAGCGAGAGGCTTCATTGCGAGACTCTTTGACAGGTGAGACGCACCCGCTGGTTCAAAGGTCTAAGCCGGAAGACATTGACCTGGAAACGGAAGAGGGTTTCGCTAAGTTCCAGGAAGTTCTCAGTACCTACAAGATGTCTGCTAGGAGCGACTTTGAGGAGCTTCCGCCTGCATTGGACAGGCAAGGGTACTCTTACTCTTATGGGGACAGGGGCGGCGATTACTACAAGGCTCTGGAAGGTGAGTACCATAACTTTGGGGTAGCTTTGACGGCTATGCGCACAGGTCAGACTGACCAACTGAACGTTGAGGAGCGGACTATTGCCTCTAACTATGAGGATGAGTTTAAGCTCCTTAATGAGGCGGCTGACGCGGCGTATGATGGTGTTGCCGGTGAGCGCGATACTCGCGCTTGGCGTTCTATCACTGACTACGGTGAAGATGGCAACCAAGTCAATGACGCAATTATGCAGAATATGATGATTCAGTATGCCGGGGACTCTAACCCATACTTCCGTAAGGCGGCTTATAACCATATCAACGCAGATGTCATTCACAATGACGGCATTGATAGTAGTGAGGCTTGGGGGCGTTACATGGGGGATGTGTCGCCTGATGAGCTGTCCAAGCTTGGGTTGAACCCGGAGGTTGAGCTGAATAAGTTGCGTCACCAGCTGTACGCTGAGAAGTATGGTGATGCGCTTAAGGATGCGACTAATGCAAAGCATGAGGCGGCGCGAAAGAGTGGCCCGGCGAAGCTGGAGGATATTAAGGCAAGTATTAAGTCCAATACTTCCAGCCTTGACCAGCTGAAAAATTCACCTATCAGTAAGAACTTCTATCTGCATGATTCTTCGCCAGCTGTGAAGGCTTACCACAAGGAAGCTGGCGCGAAGTTGAAGGCAAAGGTCAAGCCTGGCGCTTACGTCATGCTAAACGACCAAGACGCTCTCGTTTACAAGATTGGGGAAGACGGTTCCCTGCGTGCGCCTAATGGGGCGTTGTGGGGTCATGTGAACCTGAAGACTGGTGCGATGCATGACCTTGATGGTACGAACCTGCTTCACTCAGGCGGTGCCCGCGTTTACTCTAATGAGGATGAGCTATACGAGTATGCGGCACTCGATAACGGCGGTCATTTCCGTGCTGGGCGTAGCTCTGCTGACCCTGGTATTGTGAGCACCTATGAAGGTAGTGGAACCTATGGGGAGATGTTTGATAATGTGACGAACTACCTTAAGGAACGTGAGAGTGCTCTAACTGAGCAGTCTCGCCGCAATAGGGAGCTTGCGGATGGTGTGGACTCTATGGACGCTGGGAAGCTTTATGAGGTCGCCCGAAAGAAATTCGGTATGCCCGCAATCAATAAGTCCAGTAATGCGCTCAAGGCAGGTAACGAAGGTGCGCTCAAGCGTGAGGTGAGGAAGTACCTCAAGGGGCAGATTGATTCGGGCAAGGTGGAGTTCGATGCGAACGCGAAGGAGTTCAAGGCTTCTAAGCGTGAGCCGGTGAAACAGTACAATGAGGCTGAGGACATGAAGCGCATCCTTAGTGAGCACCCTGACGTTTCGCCGGAAACTCGTGTATCCATCATGAATAGTGCTCGACGTAAGCGTGACATGATTACGGGGCAGGCTGATGAGTTCGCGGGCGCGTTTGAGCCGAGGCTCACGGAGCATAACCCCGTGGCATCTAGGCGTGTGAACTGGAACAGTGAGTCTGTAAAGATTGAGGACGCTGAGAAGGGCAACCTTATCATTGGTAATGCTCCAGATAAGGATGGCACTCGTGAGACTTACGTCGTTGTAGACGATAAGAAGGGGCTGATGGTTCAGATACGTGAGAACCTTACGCCGATGGATAGGTTGAGCGACCCTGACGGTAGCAGAGCGAGTGCTTTCCAAGCTACCACGTCTGAATATGCTATTCAGAACGTGTTGCGCCGCTACGAGATGGAAGACCAGACGCTTAACGTTCAGCCAATCTCTGATAAGAACAGGTATGGCGATAAGCTTCGAGTCTGGTAATTTCGGACGATGCTCCTAACCACTAAATAGGGGTGTCGCAGAGGATGGGTAACCTAAGGTTTTCACGCTTAGGTTACCCATCCTTTTTGTCTCAGGTGGTTCCGGTTGAGGTGCGTGGGGGTGTGTTTAGTGGTACCATGTTTAGTGTAGACGACTGTCGCCAAGTTTGTTGATATTGCGCTCATGATTTAATATTGGTAATATTGGATGGATTAACAGTAGCCTATGATAGCAGGGAGGAGGACGTATTGGCAAGGAACCAGACGTATAGGGCTTTCACTGTGCGCCCATCCTACATCCTAGACTTGAATGGTGAGCTACTAGATAGTACCCCAATTCTATCCCAGCTCGCCTCTGAGGTTCGCGGTATCTCTAGTTATGCCACTTACGTGGTTCGTAATGATGCGAAGCTTGGGGCTGACCTGGCGCAGGTCACTGCTGTTCAGCCAGCGGTGGCGGGTCGTCATGCGGGTGTGACTATGCCTGAGTTTCTGGTAACTGGCAAGTCTGGCAGGTCGCGCAAAGAGTTTCTGGTTCAGCATAACGTAGTTACAG
>ERZ773024.104-NODE-104-length-29378-cov-9.301606_pt1 | contig 29378 bp, 26 predicted proteins | sample MGYA00511667_ERZ773024 | MGnify/ENA primary metagenome ERZ773024 (study PRJEB29015, sample SAMEA2738117) | human oral metagenome | biome: human oral; feature: human-associated habitat; material: saliva | place: China | collected 2258 ... | reverse complement strand
AATTGCTGCATTCGCTTGTAAACTGGACTTTCTTTGATAAGAAAAAATCACAACAATGGAACCGTGCCTTCCTATTCCTGACAGCATCTGAAGGAGTATTTCTCATGCCATTGGTTTTCATACAGTCATTCTTCTACATACCATTCAATTCCTCAACGATTTATATCATCATTGTAATAGTACTATTTAAATTACTTGCTTTTTTCAAAGAGACACAAATCTTTTTCCAGCAAAACAATCGTTTTCTGCAGATTTTTTTGTACTTTTGCACATTGGAAATAACACCTCTATTCATATTGTGGAGTTTACTTCTGTTAATTAGTGATTTTTTGAAAGTAATTTTTTAGTACAGAAATGATAAAAAAGATTCTGGTATCTCAACCAAAACCTGCAAGCGACAAATCACCATACTATGACCTTGAGAATGACTTTGGCGTAGAGTGTGATTTTCGCCCATTCTTCAAAGTAGAGGGAGTAAGCGCACAGAACTTCCGCGAGCAGCATGTCAACATACTCGACTATACAGCAGTAGTATTCACTTCACGTCATGCTATAGACAACTTCTTCTCACTTGCAAAGGAGATGCGAATAACCATCCCCGAGACAATGAAATACTTTTGTGTCATTGAGAAGATTGCATTATATATCCAGAAGTACGTACAATACCGCAAGCGCAAGGTCTCATACGGTACGACAGGAAAATTCGACGACCTCATACCACACATGATGAAACATAAGAACGAGAAGTTTCTCGTTCCGCAGAGTGGCGTTCACAACGATGATATCAAGAATCTGCTCGACTCAAAAGGGCTGTTCCATAAAGAGTGTGTTATGTATAACACCGTCAGCAACGACTTCACAGATGAGGAGAAAGAAAAGTTCTCATACGATATGTTGCTATTCTTCAGTCCTACAGGCGTAAAGGCATTGAAGAAGAACTTCCCCGACTTCAAGCAGGGCAACATCAAGATAGGTGCTTTCGGTCCGGCAACAGCTCAGACAGTAAAGAACGAAGGGTTGCGTCTCGACCTTGAGGCACCATCAGAAAAGCATACATCGATGACAGGCGCACTACGCGAATATCTACGCGACAACAACAAATAAATACAATTTCAACACCGCTTATGGACGAAGCCGTTCGCTTCACATTATCTAAGGAAGAACGAATATCGAGCAAAAGACAGATTGACAGAATCTTCGGAGGAGGTGGAAGTCGTTCGATTACTTCCTATCCTATCCGGGCGGTGTATCTTCTCGAAAGGACCGACGGCGAGAACACTCCGGTGAGCATACTTGCCAGCGTGCCGAAGAAATGTTTCAAAAGAGCAGTAAAGCGCAACAGGGTGAAACGCCAGTTGCGCGAGGCATACAGGAAGAATAAACATTCTATTATAAATAAGGTGAACAGTCTGGAAGGAATGTCGCTTATGATTGCCTTCATCTGGATGGAAAATAAACTCTACGACTCCAAGACAGTGGAACAAAAGATAAAGAACCTTCTGCAACGCATTGAGGAGAAGGTTAGGCACGAAAAAGGCAGAGAGCAAACAATACAGCCATGAAGCAACTGTTGCACTATATATCTAAAAGTCTTGTGTGGCTGATGATATTGCCAATACGCTTCTATCAGACATTCATCACACCATACACTCCTCCGTCATGCCGGTTTGTGCCTACATGTTCTGAATACGCACGTCAAGCACTAAGCAAGCATGGTCCCATTAAAGGATCGTATCTTGCAATACGACGATTACTAAGATGTCATCCCTGGGGTGGAAGCGGGTATGACCCCGTTCCGTAACTTGTCCGAAAGGCGCCCCGATAAATTAATATATAACAGCCTGCATAGACAGGCAAAAAAAGAAAAGTCTATTTTAATGAAGAATTTTGTTGAAGAACTTACCTGGCGTGGAATGATTCATCAGATGATGCCAGGTACAGAAGAGTTACTGCAGAAAGAAGTGGTCACCGCTTACCTTGGCATCGACCCTACCGCCGACTCTCTGCATATCGGTCATCTCTGCGGTGTTATGATGCTTAGGCATTTCCAGCGCTGTGGGCACAAGCCATTAGCACTGGTAGGAGGCGCAACAGGTATGATCGGCGACCCGTCAGGCAAATCGCAGGAGCGTAACCTCCTCGACGAGCCTACTCTGAAGCACAATGTAGCATGTATCAAGGAACAGCTCTCACGCTTCCTCGATTTCGACAGCGACAGTCCAAACCATGCAGAACTGGTCAACAACTACGACTGGATGAAGGGCTTTACGTTCCTTGACTTCGCACGTGAGGTGGGAAAGCATATCACTGTGAACTACATGATGGCAAAGGATTCTGTTAAGAAGCGCCTCAACGGCGAGGCACGCGACGGTCTGTCATTCACCGAATTCACATACCAGCTGCTTCAGGCATACGACTTCCTATACCTGAACGAGCACATGGACTGCAAGCTACAGCTCGGCGGTGCCGATCAGTGGGGAAATATCACAACCGGCTCAGAACTCATACGCCGCACAAACGGCAACGAGTGCTATGCTCTGACCTGCCCACTCGTGACAAAGTCTGACGGCAAGAAATTCGGAAAAACAGAGACCGGCAATATCTGGCTTGACAGAAACCGCACCACACCATACCAGTTCTATCAGTTCTGGCTCAATGTCACCGACGACGATGCAAAGCGCTATATCAAGATATTCACATCGCTCGAGAAGGAAGAAATCGACACAATCATCGCCGAGCACGACGAAGATCCCGGACGTCGAGTGTTGCAGAAGCGTCTTGCAGAGGAAGTGACAGTAATGGTCCACTCTAATGAAGACCTTGAAATGGCTATCGAGGCATCAAACATCCTCTTCGGCAAGTCAACCAAGGAATCGCTGTTGAAACTCGATGAGAAAACACTGCTCGACGTATTTGCAGGAGTGCCACAATTCGACATCGACATGGCAGACCTCAAAGAAGGCATAAAGGCATCCGACCTTTTCGTCGACAAAGCGCAGTGTTTCCCTTCAAAGGGCGAGATGAAAACCCTTGTAAAGGGCGGTGGCGTCAGTGTAAACAAAGACAAACTTGCACAGTTCGACCAGGTGCTTACAGAGGCTGATCTGCTCAACGGCAAATACATGCTTGTTCAGCAGGGCAAAAAGAAGTATTTCCTTCTTACGGCGAAATAAATTTGCTGATATTAAAAAAAAGTTGTAACTTTGCATCGCAGAATAATAACTGCATGTAAAGCTACAACTTACTGAAATGATTGGGTCATGGTGTAATGGTAACACTACAGGTTTTGGTTCTGTCATTCCCAGTTCGAATCTGGGTGACCCAACAGAAAAAGGTTTATCAACCATCGGGTGTGATAAACCTTTTTCTATGCAATACATTCTCCTGCTTTACAAAGCAATCCTACATTGCAATATAAACCCAAATAGGTCATTAGGATGCATTTTCTTGGATTTGTTATTACCGTCATGCTTCCTTACTGCTTTCGGTCGCTTGCCGACATCTGCGCTGTCATTTCATCTCGCCGTAGCCCACTACGCCTTCGATGAAACGTCAGCACATCTGCTCAACAATCGAACAAAATCAGTCAAGGATTCTAATGGCCGATTCGGGATTATATCGTATAGAGATAGGTACATGTGGTTTGTATATTCTGCTTCTATGTTTACCCACAATCGGTCGATAGATTCCTAACTGTTTTCTTTTGCTTGTGGAGCAGACAGATAGCAGTAGAGGCGTGATAAATCACGCCCCTTCGCTGTACAGATAAATATCGGCATGCAGAGAAATATTATGCCACGCAATGGACAGAACACGCTAAGGTGAAATGTGATTAATCACGCCCCTTCAATATATGCGAATAAAATCAACAAAACAGCTGTCCTGACCGCGAATACAGCCGATATTTGCCGGCACGTTGCCCTTCGATGCCGAAAAACGCTTATTTTTTATATTACATGAAAGGTACTGATAATCAGTGTGGTAAACGATTTTTATGCCGACACGAATACGAATCAGTTTTAAAAAATCGTCGTTTCTTGAGGTTAAAACTGCCGCTTCTTGCCGCAAGAAAAGCAGTTTTCAGTGTCAAGAAACGCCGCTTTGCGTTGCGAAAAGCATGGAATTATACGCGAGTTCGGGATAAGATTCATGCAAACAGTTGCAATTGCCTTGACTCCTCTATATGCACAGGCAGTGCCTCTGGCTTGTTCTCAAAGAAACAATACGCAGCCAATGCCGAGCACAGGTTCATGATGAAATTATGTACTGACCTGTGCCTTGAATGCACAAGGTTTGCCTTGTTCTTGAGCAGTTCATTGATGCATTCGATGATGTATCTCTTCCTGAGCATGATCCTGTCCCACATTGGCATGAGCTTGTTCTTCATCCTGGCTTTCAACCCTTGTACGAGATGTATCCCCTTGTCAAAGAGATGCCCGAAGAGTTCCTGCTTGATGTATCCTCTGTAGGCGAATACCTTTCCATAGAGTACCTTCGTGAAGACGGACCACACACGTTTGTCCCTGTCATCGACGTTGGCAGGTGTTAGACAGAAGGTTATGATCTCTCCGGTATCATTGCACAACAGATGCAGCTTGAATCCGTGCCACCACCCCATGGTCCCCTTCCCGCTCCTGGCGAGACCGGCAAAGACCTTGTTGAAATACCTTCTCACGTTGTGGCAGACAGGAATCATTGTGCTGTCAACGAAGCTGATTCCCGAGAATCTGCCGAAGGCATAGATCTTCATGAAAGCCATCAGATGGAAGAACACGCGGGGCATGAGTTCCACGAAGCGCGTGTAGGACACGGCCTTTGGGAAGTAGCTGGCCAGATGTTCCTTGATGAAAAAGAGGTAATAGTGCTTGAAGTTGCGGAATGAGCCAAAATGGTAGCACAGCAGGATGGTCATGATTTCGCTCTTGGACATCTGCCCTTTGCGGTTTCGCATGCGCTTATATCCCTCGTCTATGGGGGCGATATGTAGGTTTTTAGTTAACTCGGCATCTAAATTCTTGCAGAACTCATCCAATATACAAAATATTTCTGTAACTTTGTCTGTGGTAATCATCGCTATATATGTTTTGTAAGTTATTGATTTTCAACTATAAAGCTACAAAATAATAGCGAGATTACCAACTTTTTAGAGAACTTTTTTATCCCGAACTGGCGTATACTATAATAAAAGAAAGGCAGTAAAGTCTCTGAAAGTACCTAAAGGTCTTCAAAGGACTTATACTGCCTTTATTATTTATTATAGGTGAAGAACGATGCTTTTCAAGTTTCCTTTGTGCTGCTGTTCTCCAACTTGTTATAAGCTTACTTTACTGGAATCTCCTCCAATGTCTGTACAAGTAGATTCCAGAAAGGCTCAGCTGTGGCAATCTCAAAGCGTTCCTTAGCTGTGTGTGGGCTACGGATCGTTGGGCCAAGGCTCACGACATCCATGCCAGGATACTTGCCAAGGATGACAGAACACTCCAGTCCGGCATGGTCAACCTGTACAATAGCCTCCTTACCGTTCTGCTCTTTATGGATCTTCTGCAGCAGACTGAGTATCTCACTGTCTGGGTTTGGATCCCAACCACCATAGCTTGCACTGAGAGTAGTCTTCATTCCAGCCATGTTGAAGCAACTTTCTAATTGCGTTGCAATGTATTCCTTCATATCTTCACGGCTTGAACGAGCAAGAATCTTTATGGAAGCTTTGTTCGGTTCAATGTTGATGATTGCAAGATTAGATGAAGTTTCAACAACATCAGGGTAAGAAGGAATCATGCGCAGTACGCCATTATGGCACGCATAGATGGCATCGATAAGATTGTCCTGTATCTCTTCTGGAACCAAAGTCTGTGGCTTTTCTACATCTTCTACGAAGAACTCAACATTCGACTCAATCCCTTTGAATTCATCTTCGATAAGTTCTTTCTGTTTAGCAACGAGTTCTTTTAATGCAGCAATGTTGTTTTGAGGCAGGGCAAGTACGACTTCTGCCTTGAAAGGAATGGCATTACGCATGTTACCACCTTGCCAGCAAGCCAGTCGGGCATCCAGTTCTGTGATGGCTTTGCGTACAAAACGAACCATTTCCTTATTGGCATTGGCACGTCCTTCATTGATTTCAAGACCAGAATGTCCGCCACGCAGACCTTTCAATGTTACCTTTACGGCAGCTTCCTGGTCGTTCTCAACCTCTTTATATTCCAATGTTGATGTAACATCAACACCACCTGCAGAACCGATAACGAACTTACCCCATGTCTCAGAGTCAAGGTTCATGAGGATATCACTATGTAGTTCGCCTTCTGGAAGTTCGTTGACACCAAACATACCAGTCTCTTCATCACGTGTTATAATAGCCTCAATGACACCATGTTTCAGTGTCTTATCTTCCATAATACCCATGATAGCAGCAACGCCAATACCGTCGTCTGCACCTAAAGTAGTGTTGTTTGCATATACCCAACCATCTTCAATATGTGTCTCGATAGGGTCAGTTTCGAAGTTATGTTTGCTGTCTGGTGCCTTCTGAGGTACCATATCCATGTGTGCTTGTAGGAGAACAGTCTTCCGATTTTCATATCCTGGTGTGGCAGCCTTGCGCATAACGACATTGCCACCAGCGTCAACGTATGCTTCAACGCCTACCTTTGCGGCAAAGTCTAACAGGAATTTCTGTACTTTCTCTGGGTAACCTGATGGGCGTGGGACCTGTGTTAGGTCATCAAAGTTTCTCCAAAGACCTTCTGGTTTAAGATTTCTAATTTCACTCATAATGTTGATTTTAAAAGGTTATTATGTATTGTTTATTAGTTTGTTTCGTTGGTTGGATATGTAAGCTTTGATGGACTTGTCAGTGCAACGGCGCCTTTCGTAAAACTTAATGCTATCCATGAGTAGACACCTAACAGGATAACGAGAAGCGTTTGTACCGTGTGAACAATCAAAACGAAGTAAAGTGCCTGCGTATCTGCAACCCCATAGAGGATAAGCATAGTCTTAACGGCAAAATGCCAAGGCCCAGCACCATTCGGAGTAGGTACGATAACTGCTATAGAACCTACCACAAAGCTGACGAGTGCACAGGAGAGTCCTAGTCTGGATGTGGCATCAAAGCAGAAAAACGTCAGGTAATAATGCAAAAAATAACAACCCCATATCCCTAGACTGTAGCCTAAGAATAACGGAATATTCTTCACACCGCGCAGAGAACTGATACCTTGCCAGATGCCAGTCAGCATCTCTTTCACCTTATTATATATGGAAAGGTGACGCAGAACAAAATAAAAAAGAATAAGAGAGGCTATCGCACATATTCCAGTTACAATCCATCCTGTTGTTGAAAACATTCGGAATATGTCGTCAATACGGGTTCCTGTCTTTGAAAAGAAGTTCACAAAGACTCCTATTTGCATCAGGAATGCAATTGCTGTGATGAGCATTACGATGATCGTATCAACGACTCTTTCAGTCACAACCGTACCAATTGCTTTTGAGAAAGGTACTTTGTCATATCTGTTCAATACACCGCAACGTGCAAATTCACCAATACGAGGGATCAATAGACTGACAGCATAGGAAAGAAAGATGGCATTGACGCACACAGATGAGCGTGGATGTTCGCCAATTGGTTCTAAAGTCTGCTTCCAACGCCACCCTCTGAACGCCTGTGCAAGTATTCCGAAGGGAAGAGAAAGAATCATCCAAGTCCAGTTCATCTCATGGAATAGCACATGCTTGATGCTGGAAAAGTCGAAACCACGGTACATCCAATACAAGATTGCACTTCCAAGTAACAAAGGTAATGCAATCTTTATGATGTTATTCCGTAGCTTTTTCGTTTTCATATCTTCGAGCAAAGATAACTAAAATGCTTCTAAATGCAAAATAAAATCCCTAACTTTGTAGGCAAATAAATAAAAATTATGAAATCAGTCAAGCCGAAAAAGAATCTCGGACAGCACTTTCTTACTGACTTAGGGATTGCTCGAAGAATCGCAGATACGGTAGATGCTTGCCCAGATATCCCCGTTTTGGAGATAGGACCGGGTATGGGAGTGCTTACACAGTATCTTATTGAGAAGCCACGGGAGGTGAAAGCTGTGGAAATTGACGCTGAAAGTGTTGCATATCTCTATGAACGCTTCCCTAAACTACGGGAGAATATTCTTGGAGAGGACTTTCTTCAGATGGATTTGACAAAGATATTTGATGGAAAGCAGTTTGTTTTGACAGGTAATTATCCGTATGACATCTCTTCTCAGATATTCTTTAAGATGCTTGATTATAAGGACCTGATACCTTGTTGTACGGGTATGATTCAGCGTGAAGTGGCACTCCGCATGGCTGCAGCACCTGGTTCGAAGGCTTATGGAATTCTTTCTGTATTGATTCAGGCATGGTTTGACGTGGAATATCTGTTTACTGTGGATGAAAATGTCTTCAATCCGCCACCTAAAGTGAAGAGTGCTGTCATTCGAATGACTCGCAATAAAGTGACAGATATTGGTTGTGATGAGCGACTTTTCAAGCGTGTTGTAAAGACAGTCTTCAATCAACGACGTAAAATGTTGCGTGTGAGTCTACGACAGATATTCAATGCGGTTAAACCTACTGATGGTTTCTATGAGCAGGACATCATGACCAAACGTCCAGAGCAATTATCAATACCGCAGTTTGTTGAACTAACAAACATGGTTGAGGAACAGTTGAAGATTATTGGACAATAAATAGGAAGAAATATAACTCCTAATGACAAGAAAAGAACAATATAACCAACTCATACTACAGATTGCCGGACTTATTAGGGATGAAACAAACCTTGTGGGTATCTTAGCAAATGTGTCAGCAGCACTGCATGATGCCTTTCCTGAGCGTTTCTTTTGGGTGGGCTTTTATCTCCAAGAGAATGGAAATATGTTGAGATTAGGTCCTTTTCAGGGGTCAGTAGCCTGTTACGTCATCCCATTCGGTAAGGGTGTCTGTGGGAAGGCATGGGAAGAAGAACGCACCCTCATTGTTCCCGATGTAGAGAAATTCCCTGGACACATTGCTTGTAGTAGTCTTTCACGCAGCGAGATTGTTGTTCCGATGTATGATGACTCACATACTTTCCGTGGTGTACTCGACATTGATAGCACTCGTCTCAACGACTTCAACGAAGACGATAAAGAAGGTTTGGAACGTATCATCGAACTACTAATGGCAGAAACACAAGACCTCTTTCAATAGAAAGGATAGAAAACCTTGTTTTGACAAAAAAGTAAAGTAAAATCTTGTGCATATCCGAATTAATACCTATTTTTGTAAAGTAGAAATTTAATATTACGAATATATGTTAGACGTAAAGCAGACTTTAAGTGATGCTGGTGAAAGCATGGAGATGGCAACAATGTACCTCAATGATGAGTTACAGCGCATTCGTGCAGGCCGAGCAAACGTAGCCATACTGGATGGTGTACGAGTTGATTCTTATGGTTCAAAGGTTCCTTTGAATCAAGTAGCTTCGGTTATGGTGCCTGATGCACGTACTATTGCTATCAAACCTTGGGATAAGAAAGCTATAAAAGACATTGAAAAGGCTATTATGGACTCTGATGTTGGCATTACACCAGAGAACAATGGTGAGATGATTCGCCTGAATCTCCCTCAGCCAACAGAGGAACGTCGTAAGGATTTGGTTAAGCAATGTAATAAGATCGGTGAGCGTACGAAGGTACAAATCCGTAATGTGCGTTCTGATATCAAGGAGAAACTGAAGAAAGCTATTAAAGATGGCTTGTCTGAAGATAATGAAAAGGATGCAGAAGACAGTCTGCAGAAGCTTCACGACAAATACATCAAGCAGGTTGATGCATTGCTTGATGAGAAGCAGAAGGAGATTATGACCGTATAAAAAAGGCTAGAAAGGTAAGAGGGTAAAGAAGTAAAGGATGGTAGATTGATAACTGTAACATTGGTTATTACGAATAAGAAGATTCCATTATTTACTTTTTTACCCTTTGTATTATGCTCTTTACGTTCTTGCCTTTTTACTTTTTATCTTTTGCATCATGTGTTTTATTCTTTAATCTTTTTATTTTTACTCTTAAATAGTGCGTGGTTTAGTAATAAAGAATACTGGAAGCTGGTACACAGTGAAGACTGAAGACGGCAGAATGATTGACAGTAAGGTGAAGGGAAACTTCCGTTTGAAGGGGATTCGATCTACTAATCCTGTGGCTGTTGGTGACCATGTTGTCATCACACCTAATCAGGAGGGAACGGCTTTCATCACTGAGATAGAAGACCGTAGGAATTATATCATCCGAAAGTCACCTAACCTCTCTAAGCAGAGCCATATCATTGCTGCTAATATCGACCAAGCGTTCTTGATTGTTACGACAAACTACCCAGAGACTTCTACTACTTTCATCGACCGCTTCCTTGCCAGTGCCGAAGCTTACCGCATTCCAGTAACACTCGTCTTCAATAAACACGACTTGCTCGATGAGGATGAATTGCGTTACCAGCATGCAGTAATGAATCTCTACGAAACCATCGGTTATCAGTGCATAGAGATACAAGCGAGTGCCGAACCTGAAGATGAATTCAGCGTAGAGAAAATGAAGCCGTTATTAGCAGGAAAAGTAACCCTCTTGAGTGGTAATAGTGGCGTAGGAAAGTCAACGATTATTAATGCCCTCCTACCCCATGTCAACCTCCGTACGGCAGAGATTTCCGATGTACATAACACGGGTATGCACACAACTACATTCAGTGAGATGTTAGAGTTGCCAATGGGTGGATATCTTATTGACACACCGGGTATCAAGGGATTCGGAACCTTTGATATAGAACGTGAAGAGTTGACAAGCTACTTCCGTGAGATATTCAAGTTTTCGAAGGAATGTAAGTTTTCTAACTGTACGCACACACATGAGCCTGGCTGCGCTGTAAGAAAGGCTCTTGAAGAACATTATATCGCTGAAAGTCGATATAACAGTTACCTTTCAATGCTCGAAGATAAAGAAGAAAATAAATATCGTGAGGCGTTTTAACCCTCACGATTTTTGTTTATTTCAAAGTCTTTTATGAAGAGAAAGGAATTATTCGGACCTTCCGAATTATGAAGTACGCCACTATAATACCATAGTATTTTTGTTTTCTATTTACTGTCACTTTTAACACTTCGCACAAACAGACTATATATCAATTAGTTAGATATTAAAATCCAATGACGGAAGTGACAGGAAATTTTGATTTAAAAACTTTCTTTGTTGTGACAAGACAGAGGTATAAAATGAAAATGATGATTTGCGTATTGCATCAAAGAAATGTTTTTCATGAGAATTATTAAGAAGCCATTTCTCATTAATATACCTCTTTTCTCCATAGTAAGGATAGACCATAATAAGCTTTTCTTTCCACTCCTTGCCATTGTGTGGAGGCTCGGCACACATGGTGCGAATGGTAAGCACACATGGTGCGGAGGCTTAACACCAATCGTGCGGATAGCTTATAGCTATGCTAACAACGTAGGATTCTTAAAGCAGAAAGGACTATTAAGGCGTTACTCTGTGATAATATCATGAGCAATAGCACACAAACTTATTAAGTGTTGGGAGATTTATAGATAACGAAGGGAGCTGGGACGTACAAAAGTTTACAGCATAGAACGATTCTACTAATCGCTAAAACACCCTAATTAACGCTTTGAAAGATTCTCCAAAACACACTCCCAATTATCTGCAAACGCTCGAATAGTAGGGAAAAGAATATTAGCACCTTCGTTCAAAAGTACTGAATCAGCCAGAGGACCGCTATTAATGGCAACTGTATAGCAACCTGCTGCTGCACCAGCGTGCACTCCGAGTGGTGCATTCTCAACAACAATACCTTCTGCGGGCGCATAATTACCAGCTTTTTTCAATCCCATTAAGTAAGGGTCAGGATTGGGTTTACCACGCTTCACGTCGTATGCCGTTGTTATCTGATCCTTAGAAACAAAGTCACCGAAGTCACGCGTGACACGCTCTATCAATGGGAGCTGTGCACTACCAGTTACAATACCAATCTTTAATCCACTTGCCTTAATCTTCTGCATAAGGTCGATGACACCATCAAATACCTTTGCTTCAGGCATTTCATGGAAGTAATGCGCCTTCACATCATACATCTGCTGTGCCTCTTCCTCACTTAGTTCTTTACCGAGTTGAGCCTTAGCATACTTTCGGATAGTATCTACACCACGTGCTCCTTCTGTTGCATAAGAGTCTTCCAGGGTGAAGTGAATACCAAACTCCTTCATAGCACGCTGCCACGCAACACCATGATTGGGCATTGAATCATAAAGAACACCGTCCATATCAAAGAGAACAACTTTGGGACTTACACCAGTCTTTCCGAAGGAGGATATGTCTTGCTGAGATTGAGACGTCATCGCTGCTTGCTTTACCTTTATTATATATTATTATCCTCAAGTCCCTCAACTATGTGAAGAACTTGAGGATACATTAAAAATATTATCTCCTATATGCCCTATCCACACTATATAAATTAGATTCCATTAGGAACTCCTCCCCTTTCGGGGAGGTCGGGTGGGGCTTCTCTCCCCTCCTTTGGAGGGGTTGGGAGGAGGTTCTTATTCCTTTGTCAGTCTTTCCTGAATAGCCTTGCTCTCAGCCTCATAACCTGGCTTATTGAGAAGAGCAAACATATTCTTCTTATAAGCCTCAACACCTGGCTGATTGAAAGGATTCACTTCCTGAATAAGACCGCTGATACCGCAAGCCTTCTCGAAGAAGTAGATGAGCTGACCGAGATAGTACTCGTTCAATGTAGGAACGCTAACACGGATGTTAGGAACACCACCATCAACGTGAGCCAAACGTGTACCGAGCTCTGCCATCTTGTTAACCTCATCAACACGCTTACCAGCGAGGAAGTTCAAGCCATCGAGATTCTCCTCATCGTGTGGGAAGAGTACCTTTGCATTAGGCTCCTCAATAGAGATAACAGTCTCGAAGATAGAACGCTCACCTTCCTGAATCCACTGACCCATTGAGTGAAGGTCGGTCGTGAAGTCACAAGCTGCAGGGAAGATACCCTTGCGATCCTTACCCTCGCTCTCTCCGTAGAGCTGCTTCCACCACTCAGCAAAGAAGTGAAGCTTTGGCTGGAAGTTAGCAACAATCTCAATCTTCTTACCTGCCTGTGAGTAGAGACCCTGACGAACAGCAGCATAACGTGCTGCAATATTGTTTGCGAAAGGAACGTCAGCAGATGTCTCTTTCTCCATTACCTGTGCACCCTCAACAAGCTTCTGAACATCGAAACCTGCGACTGCGATTGGCAGTAAACCTACTGGAGTAAGCACTGAGAAACGACCACCAACATTATCAGGAATGATAAATGTCTTGTAACCTTCCTTAGTTGCAGCAGCACGTGCAGCACCCTTGTGTTCATCAGTGATGGCAACAATCACATCCTTTGCAGCCTCCTTGCCCAACTGATCCTCACACTGCTTCTTCAAAAGACGGAATGCAAGTGCTGTCTCTGTTGTTGTACCAGACTTAGAAATATTGATAACACCAAACTTCTTATCCTTCAAGTAGTCTGTCAACTCAGCGAGATAATCCTCACCGATGTTGTTACCAGCAAAGAGAATAGTTGGATTCTTCTTGTCATTTACAAGCCAAGCGAAGCTGTTACCCAAAGCTTCGATGACAGCGCGAGCACCGAGGTAAGAACCACCGATACCAGCAACGACAACCACCTCACACTTCTCACGGAGTGTATTGGCAACCGCCTGAATCTCATTAAGGAACGCTGGAGTAATGCTTGATGGCAAATGCAACCATCCAAGGAAGTCATTACCAGGACAAGTAGCTTTCTCCAAAGCGTCCTGAGCTGCAGCTACGTGAGGAGCATAAGCCTCTACTGCGCCCGGATTCAAGAACTGGGCGGCTTTCGTGATGTCTAACTTAATACTTTCCATTTGTGTTTATCTAAATGAATCTGTTAATAATTTAATTTCTATTTGTGGACTGATACGTTCATAGAGGATGTTATAAACCGCATCGAGAATTGGCATATTGACGTGCAGACGACGATTAATCTCCTTCATACACTTTGTACCAAAATATCCTTCAGCTACCATCTCCATTTCAATCTGTGCCGACTTGACGCTGTATCCCTTTCCAATCATTGTTCCAAAGGTATGGTTACGCGAGAATTTACTATATCCTGTCACCAACTGGTCACCAAGATATACACTGTCAATGATGGACCGTTGAATAGGATTGATAGTATTAAGGAAGCGTTCCATCTCCTGCATTGCATTCGACATCAACACTGCTTGGAAGTTATCACCATACTTCAAGCCAGAACAAATACCAGCAGAGATAGCATAAACGTTCTTCAAGACAGAAGCATACTCTATACCGAGGACGTCGGGAGAGGTCTTAGTCTTGACATAGTTTGATGCTAACACCTCCGTGAAGGCACGTGCCTTCTCAAGATCAGAACAGCCAACAGTAAGATAGGTGAGTCGTTCCATCGCCACTTCCTCCGCATGAGACGGTCCACCAATAACAGCAAGATTATCGTATGGAACACCATATGCCTCATGGAAATACTCTGAACAAACAAGGTTCTCATCAGGAACAATACCCTTGATAGCCGTTAAGATTAGCTTTGTATTGAGCTTTGTCTTCAGTTTCTTCAGTAAAGCTTTCAGATAAGGAGAAGGAGTAACAAATACCAAGGTGTCATACTCCTGCACTATCTTATTGATATCCGAAGAGAACATCACCTCATTCATGTTAAATTTCACACTTGTGAGGTAAGAAGGGTTGTGTCCTCTCCGCTTAAATTCTTCTATCTTATCGTCACGCCGGAAGTACCAACCAATATGATGCGTATGCTCCACAACAATCTTAGCGATAGCCGTTGCCCAGCTACCGCTTCCTATGATTGCTATTTTACCGATGTCGAACATAGACGTTAAGAATAAGAGTAAAAGGGGAAAAAGTAGAGAAAGTGAAAGGTATCAGCATTGTATTATGACCTAATACCATTGCTATAGTTATACTTCTCTTTTAGTTATTCATCCTACTTTCTGCCCTTTTACTTCTTTCTCATTTACTTTTTACTTTTCATTAGCTCCGTCAATCCACTGCTGAATAGCCTCAACAGAAGGCTTCTCGTAACCGAGCTTGTACTTCTTGTTGATATCTCCGAGCTTCTGCTGCAAGCCCTGTGCTTTCTCCTCTCTAATATCAGAGATGAGGTTGAAGCCTGCCTTACGCAAAACATATACCCAGTTTTCATCAACACCGAGCTCAGCCCATTCCTTAACAGAAGACTGTGGAATCTTTGGCTCTGGTTTCATCTGTGGGAAGAGCAATACTTCCTGGATGTATTCCTTACCAGTCATCAGCATTACCAAACGGTCAATACCAATACCGATACCAGAAGTTGGAGGCATACCATACTGCAAAGAGCGAAGGAAATCTTGGTCGATAATCATCGCCTCGTCATCTCCCTTGTCAGCCAAACGCATCTGTTCAATGAAACGTTCTTCCTGATCAATTGGGTCATTCAGCTCTGAATAAGCATTAGCCAGCTCCTTTCCATTTACCATCAACTCAAAACGCTCTGTCAGTCCTGGCTTAGAGCGGTGCATCTTGGTCAGTGGTGACATCTCAACTGGATAGTCAGTGATGAAGGTTGGTTGAATATATGTACCCTCACAGAACTCACCAAAGATTTCATCTATGAGCTTACCCTTACCGAAACTCTCATCAATTTCTTCGAGTTTCAACTCGTTAACAGCAATATTACGGATTTCCTCCTCTGTCTTTCCATAGAGATCGAAACCTGTCTTCTCCTTAATTGCATCAAGGATAGGTAGACGACGGAATGGTGCCTTGAAGCTGATAACCTTGTCACCAACCTGTACCTCTGGCTTACCATTTACCTCTATACAAATCTTCTCAAGAAGTTTCTCAGTGAAAGACATCATCCAATTGTAGTCCTTGTACTGTACATAAAGTTCCATACAAGTAAACTCTGGATTGTGGAAACGGTCCATACCCTCGTTACGGAAGTTCTTACCGATTTCATAAACACCCTCGAAACCACCAACAATCAGACGCTTCAAATAAAGCTCTGTTGCGATACGCATATACATATCAACGTTGAGAGCATTGAAGTGAGTGATGAATGGGCGTGCACTTGCACCACCAGCAATACTCTGTAAGGTAGGAGTTTCTACCTCAGTATAACCAGCCTCATCGAAGAACTTACGCATGGTACGCAATACGATAGCACGCTTCAAGAAGGTATCTTTCACACCCTCATTCACAACGAGGTCAACATAACGCTGACGATAACGCTGCTCTGGGTCTTCAAACTTATCGTATGCCTCACCGTCCTTATACTTAACAACAGGCAGTGGCTTCAAGCTCTTAGACAAAACGGTAATCTCCTTAGCATGAACAGAGATTTCTCCCATCTGTGTCTTAAACACTTCACCCTTCACTCCGATGAAGTCACCAATATCGAGCAACTTCTTGAAAACCTTATTATAAAATTCTTTATCCTCACCCGGACAGATGTCATCACGAGTGATATAAACCTGGATTCTACCCTTGCTATCCTGTAACTCTGCGAAGGAAGCCTTGCCCATGACACGGCGTCCCATCATACGACCAGCGATTACGACCTCACGCTGTTCGCCCTCCTTGAACTGCTCTTTAATATCAGTAGAGTAAGCATTCGTTGGAAACTCTGCTGCTGGATAGGGATCAATCCCCATCTCACGCAATTCCTGCAGGCTTTGGCGGCGACCAATCTCCTGCTCAGATAATTCTAAAACGTTCATATTTATAATTAAATCGAATATATTCTTATAGGATGCAAATTTACTAAATAATTCGCAAACTATGACTGGTTTTTCCTTTTTTATGGCATTGGAATATTCTTAAACCCCAATCGATCATTAGAGCCTAAACATATTTTGTTTTATTATCGAGCAGATTGTTTGGCTTTGGAACGCAGACGTAGCGGGCTACGTCAAGTTACGAAGGCAGACAAGATGCCGATAAGAAAATAAAAGATGTTAGGAAACAACACCATAGTAAGAAGAACTATACATATTGTGGTCTAATGAGCGATTGGGGTTTAAGCTCAATCATGGTGTCGCTTATGATATCTATATCGTTGCTACATCCCAACACTTGCACTCACACAGATGGTATATTGCAAGCTATTTAGCCGTTCGCACATAGGGTGCTAACCAACAGCACCACATGTGCGGAGCCTTAACACCACACGTGCGGAGCATTAATACACCCGCAAGAAGCGAAAACATCATCTTTAACAAGTCCATAGGTTAGTTTAAAGGTGTCTATAGCTAAGTTCAAAAGCACTCAAACATGACCTTTGTCTATACTTATCTACCTATTAAACCTACTATGATTTTGTTATCTATCCAACTTTTATTATCTTTGCATTACATTAAGTTGATTAGGTTATGAACGTAGAAAACATCATAAAAAGTATTCATCAGGAAGACGGACTAAGCCGTACACTCGGTATGGAGTTTATCTCTACGCCCGAGGATGACACTTTGAAGGCAAGAATGGCTGTCGATGACCGTAACAAACAGCCTTTCGGATTCCTCGCTGGCGGTGCTTCATTGGCACTTGCAGAGAATCTTGCTGGTGTCGGTTCGATGGCGTTATGTCCAGGAAAGATGGCTATGGGCATTAATGTTCACGGCAATCACGTCAAGGCAATGCCATACGGTGGAACAGTTACGGCTTATGGGAAACTGATTCACAGGGGTCATACATTACACGTATGGAATATTGATATCAAGAATGGTGAAGACGAACTCATCTCAAGCGTACAAGTTACCAACTATATCATAGCCCCACAAGAGAAGTAAATGGATTCTTTCTTTATCTATCGTGAGCCTTTCGAAAAGGTTTGTCATTGCTATTCACAACCAGAGAAGCCAACGGCTATTTCCTCACTTGCAGAACTTAATGGGCGCAAGGGATTTGTCATTGCTCCTTTCTTTTGCGATGACAGTAACATACTTTACTTACTGGATGGTCAGAAAGGTTCTTCAACGGTTCTCCCTTTGGACGGTAGTAAGGGCTTTGATGCTATTCCCGACTGGCAGGACGAGGCGGTACTTACTAATGAAACACCTTCACTTCGCGAGGCTTATCACGACGACTTCTGCCGTTTTCATAAAGAGTTAGAACACAATAGATTCCGCAAGTTAGTTCTGGCGCGCTCGATTATCGAAACAAAAGACGAGCGTACGACTCCGCGAAGTATTTTTCTTAAGGCTTGTGAGAAGTACCCACGCTCTTATATTGCACTTTTCTATACTGCAGAGATAGGCATGTGGCTTATTGCAAGTCCTGAAATTCTACTTCGCGGTAATGCCGAAGGGTATCAGACAATGGCATTAGCTGGTACGATGAAGTATGAAGGTGAGGATATGAAGTGGTCTACTAAGAATCAAGAAGAGCAACAACTCGTTGCTGATTATATCCGTGCTTGCTTGCAACCGTTTGCTGCTGAGACTACTGAAAGTAAGCCTTACACTACACGTGCAGCACATTTGGCGCATCTTCGCACAGACTTCACTTTTCAACTTAAAGACACACAGCGACTCGGAACATTCCTTACCGCCTTCCACCCTACCCCTGCCGTATGCGGTATGCCAAAGGATGAGGCACAGCAGTTTATCCTTCATAATGAGCAACTGAACCGCAGTTATTACAGTGGTTTCAGTGGACTACTTGGCGAGAAGGGTGCGGCAAAACTTTATGTCACCCTTCGCTGCATGCAACTCTCTCGTTCTACGTGTCGCCTTTATGCAGGTGGCGGACTCTTAAAGGAGAGTATTGAAGAGAATGAATGGCAGGAAACAGAAGCCAAACTTGACACTATGCGCCAGTTGTTGAATCACAATTAGTTTTTTAGGAAGATTGGGCTTATGAGCCTTATTAGCCCTATTAGCCCAATATCCCTAACCCTCAACACCCAACATTCACCACCCAACACCCACAATGTACAGCAACAAAGAAAACGTAAACATTCTTACAGCCCTGCTCGTAAAGAAAAAAATAACGAAAGCCGTTGTATGTCCTGGTTCTCGTAACTCACCTATCGTACACAATCTCTGTGCTTGTCCCGAGATTGAGTGCTATCCTGTTACCGACGAACGGTCGGCAGGTTTCGTAGCATTAGGAATGACTTTAGCAGACAATGAGCCAGTTGTTGTGTGCGTTACATCGGGCTCTGCCCTGCTTAACTTAGCACCGGCTGTAGCTGAAGCTTTCTATCAGAAACGTCCACTGATTATTATTTCAGCTGATAGACCAGCGCAGTGGATTAACCAACAGGATGGACAAACGCTTCAACAACATCGTGCATTGGAGCCAAATGTTCGTAAGAGTGTGACACTACCAGAGCCTCATAACGAAGAGGAACGCTGGTATTGCAATCGATTAGTCAACGAAGCGCTGAATGCAGTACGAATGAACGATGGCAGTCCTGTGCATATCAATGTTCCTATCAGTGAACCGCTCTTTGAATATAACGTTCCTCAACTTCCTGACGAACGCAATATTTTCCTGATGTATGCAGCAACGAATGAGGTTTGTGTCTATGAAATGGCAGCCGATTTCTTCCGTGGCAAGAAACTGATGGTTGTTCTTGGTCAGCTGACACCTGAAGTTGTGGGCAATTCGCTTGAGGCAATTGAGGCATTAAAGAAGGTTGCTGTCGTCCTTCAGGAGAAGTTGGCAGATGACGATATTGGACCAGCACAACCTATTGATGAAGTATTGAAGATGATTGGTGATGACGAAGCTTATCGCCCTGACCACCTTATATATATAGGAGGAACGATTGTCAGCAAACGACTCCGCCAGTTCTTACGTGAGTGTAAGTGCAAGATGTCTATCGTTGTGAATGGGATTGATGAGTTTTGTGACACCTTCATGCACACCACTGATATGATTCAAGGTTTACCAGAGGATGTTATCGGAATCTTTGCCAATGAGACAGAAGGCGTTAAAAAGCGTGACTTTGTAACGCTATGGGACAAGGCTTTCGATAAAGCCTTAGCCATCCGCAAGACCTTCAAACCAAGCTTCTCACAAATGTTGGCTGTTAAGGCTTTCCATGAGAAGATGAGAGAGGAAGCTGTCGATGGTGAATTGTTCTATGGAAATAGCTCGGCTGTGCGTTTAGGTAACATCTTCTCTGATCTATATATCTATGTTAATCGAGGCGTGAATGGTATTGAAGGTTCGTTATCTACGGCTGTTGGCTATGCCATTGCTCATCAGGAAGAAGAGGATGTGTACTGTGTCATTGGTGACTTGAGTTTCTTCTATGATCAGAACGCACTTTGGAACGAATCTCTTCCGCCTAATCTTTCTATCCTCTTACTTAACAATGGCGGTGGAGGTATCTTCCATCAGCTGCCAGGTTTGGAGCGTTCACCTTATCGGGATAGTGCTATTGCTGCCCAACATACAACCTCTGCGGAAGGAATCTGTCAGACACATGACATCGTTTACCTCTCTGCTCGTAACGAAGAAGAGCTTTACAAGAACCTTGACAAACTCTTTAACTCGGAGGAAGGACCAGTACTTTTAGAAGTATTCACCAACGCAGAAGAAGATACACAGGCTTTGAAGGATTATTATCAAGTCTTTTAATGACCCTCAACGTATCAACTTTCGGTTTATATATCCAGCATAAATAATAATAACTTGCCACAGTCTATCCGCCTTTTAGGAACGACTTGGCAGGCTCCCTATAATCAATCAAAAACGAAAAGACCTTATGGAGAAAAGAGAATGGAAGCCTATTGAAGGCTTCAACTTTGAGGAAATCCTCTTTGAAGAGTACAACCACATAGCAAAAGTAACCATTAATCGTCCTCGCTATCGTAATGCTTTCACCCCGAAAACAGTGTGGGAAATGTCACAGGCATTCAACTACTGTCGTGAAGCCCTTGACATCCGCGTGGTCATTCTGACTGGTGCTGGCGACAAAGCATTCTGCTCTGGCGGTGATATGCACGTAAAGGGACATGGCGGATACATAGGTACTGATGGTGTTCCACGCCTCAACGTACTTGACTTGCAGATGCAGATTCGACGCCTTCCAAAGCCAGTCATCGCTATGGTTAATGGTTATGCCATTGGTGGTGGACACGTCCTTCATGTGGTATGCGACCTCTCAATAGCATCAGACAATGCTATCTTTGGACAGACAGGACCTAAGGTTGGATCCTTTGATGCTGGTTTCGGTGCATCTTATCTGGCACGTGTCGTGGGTCAGAAGAAGGCTCGTGAGATATGGTTCTTGTGTCGTCAGTACTCTGCTGTAGAGGCAGAACGAATGGGATTAGTCAACAAAGTGGTCCCTTTCGACCGTCTCGAAGACGAGTGTATAGAATGGGCAGAAACAATGATAGAGCGTTCTCCATTGGCACTCCGTATGATGAAGGCTGGCTTTAACGCTGAACTTGATGGTCAGGCAGGTATTCAGGAGCTTGCAGGTGATGCCACCATGCTCTACTATACACTTGACGAAGCACAGGAAGGTGGCAAAGCTTTCCTTGAGAAACGTAAGCCCGACTTTGACAAGTATCCGCAGTTCCCATAATTAGTTATTGGACTTATTGGTCTAATTAGACCAATAAGCCCAATTAACCATAGAACAAATAGTGACTACAAAACATATCACCTATTAGGCTAATTAGGCCAATAAGCCCAATAAACCTAACTGACTCACCATTACAAATATCCCATAACCAATCATGGAAACACCTTTCTTGCCACAAAAGGGCAACTATCGCAATCTGATAGCTTATCAAAAGGCAGAATGTATTTATGACATCACCTATTATTTTGCCCACCACTTTCTGGAAAGAAGTGACAGAACAATAGACCAAATGGTACAAGCAGCCCGTTCGGGGAAACAGAACATTGCAGAAGGGTGTGCTGCCTCGACAACCTCTGCAGAAACGGAAATAAAATTAGTGAATGTAGCACGTGCCAGTCTACAGGAACTATTAATTGATTATGAAGATTATCTCCGTGTCCGGAATCTTACCAAATGGGATATAAATGACAAGAGAGCTATCGTAGCACGACGCGTATGCGCCAAGCATAATGAGTCTTCTTTTTATCGTAATGCCATTCAAGTACGCACAGATGAAACAATTGCAAACATAGCCATTACATTGATTTATCAAGAAGATGTAATACTTAGAAAGTATTTAGACCATATCAAAGAGGATTTCATTAAACAAGGTGGAATACGTGAGCAGATGACAAGAGCAAGAATTGAATATAGAAACAAACAATAAAGAACTTACTATGTACAAGATAAACATCTCCTCCCGCACCCTCCACTTCCTCCGCCCTGCAGGCACTTCACGTGGTATCTACACAACGAGGAAGAGCTATTATGTCACACTGTCTGACACGAATCAGCCTGACGTAGTGGGTATTGGGGAATGCGCAACACTCCCCGACCTATCGTGCGATGCCATGTCTGACGAGGAATATGAGCAGAAACTCCGCTGTTTCTGTGATGACTTCTGCCGCACAGGGATTATTGACATTGATGCTATGCGCCCTTATCCTTCAATGCTCTTTGGGTTAGAAACGGCTAAAGCACAGTTGGATGCCAAGGGAAGCATCAACTTCTTCAACACTGCTTTTGGACGAGGTGAAGAAGGAATCACCATCAATGGTCTCGTGTGGATGGGAACTTTCGAGGAGATGTATCAACGATTAGAAGCGAAACTCAAGGCTGGTTTCCGTTGTGTAAAGTTGAAGATTGGTGCAATTGACTTTGAGAAAGAACTCGACCTTATACGCCATATCCGTCAAACTTTCACACGTGAACAAGTGGAACTACGCGTTGATGCGAATGGCGCCTTTGCCCCAGAAGACGCTATGCCACGATTAGAAGCTTTGGCACAATATGATATCCACTCCATCGAACAACCTATCCGACAGCATCAATGGCAGGAGATGGCACGCTTGTGTGCTGACTCTCCCCTACCGATAGCCCTTGATGAGGAACTTATCGGTGTCAATAACCCTGCAGAAAAAGCGCTTTTACTCGATACGATTCGCCCACAATATATCATCCTAAAGCCAAGTCTACATGGCGGTATGACTGGAACAAGAGAATGGATTACAATAGCAAGAGAACGTAACATTGATTCATGGATAACCTCAGCACTTGAGAGTAACATCGGACTGAATGCTATCGCCCAGCTAACAGCTGACATCTACGGTCCAAACATCACCACTCCACAAGGCTTAGGTACGGGACAACTCTTCACTGACAATATCCCAATGCCATTAGAAATCAGGGGCGATCAGCTTTGGATAAGCGATTAAGAAGATTATTATTAGCCCTATTTGGCCTATTAGCCCCATTCGCCCAATAAGATAAAACCAAACAACAATGACACTACAAGACTTCCTCTCAGAATGGCATAATGATAATCCACAACTCCTTGTGCATACCAGTGGCTCAACTGGTAAGCCTAAACCGATGTGGGTAGAGAAGCAACGTATGCTCAATTCAGCCCGCATCACTTGTGATTTCTTGGGTTTGAAGGCTGGCGATATCGCCCTACTCTGTATGCCACTCGACTACATTGCAGGAAAGATGGTAGTGGTAAGAAGTATTGAACGTAACCTATGTCTATTGAGCGTGACACCTTCTGGACATCCTCTTTCTGATAATTCTTTGTCCGAAGCAGGTATTTCCAACGAAGATATAACCTTTGCTGCAATGGTGCCACTGCAGGTCTATAACTCTCTACAAATACCAGAAGAGCGTGAGCGTTTGCGCCGTATCCGCCATCTTATTATAGGCGGTGGTGCTGTTGATGATAAACTTTCTGCTGCTTTACACGATTTCCCCAATGCTGTTTGGAGTACCTACGGAATGACGGAAACACTCTCACATATTGCGCTCCGACGTCTGAATGGACCAGAAGCCAGTGAATGGTACAAACCCTTTGACGGTGTGAAAGTATGGCTCAATGAAGAAGGTTGCCTTGTTATTGATGCCCCTGCCGTTTGCTCTCACCCTTTAGTTACCAACGACAGAGCAGAAATTCGCCCTACGAACACAAAGGGAGGACTTAATACTTCTTGTTTCCGCATCCTTGGACGAAAAGATAATGTGATTGATTCTGGTGGTATTAAGATTCAAATTGAGGAAGTAGAACACCTACTGAAATCCTCTCTTACAGCCGATTTTGCTATAACAAGTTGCCCCGATGAGCGTTTTGGCGAAGCTGTGGTCTTACTCACTACACAAGGCGACACCAATGCAGTCAGAACACTCTGCCAACAACGTCTTCCAAAGTTCTGGCAACCTCGTTTCATCTTCCACGTTCCTACCCTTCCCCAAACAGGTAATGGAAAACCAGCAAGAGCAGAGATTAAGGCTTTAGCACGCCAGTTATGTAATTCAAAAGCATAACATTGCCCTCAATCCAACTACATTCTGCATCCTATTTAGTACTCAGCACCAATGGTGCGAACTATCAGCACCACACGTGCGGACCATCAGCACCACACGTGCGGACCGTCAGCACATCTATTAAAAAGGTTAAGAGAGATTCGTCATAGCGAACTTAATCAATCGTAGGATATAACAAGTAAAAGCTAATCTATACATAAGTTGCTTAGAAAAAAGCACAAGACGAGAAGATATAACATACTATTAGCAAAAAACACACACATTGTCACAAATGATATTAATCCTTACAACTTTTCTTCATCTCATCTCCAGACACATCTTCTCAGCCCCTCCCGAACAATGAAAAACTTAACCTTTTGTTTGCCACAACCGATTTTTTTAGCTAATTTTGCAGTCACAAAACCAATACGTAATTTTTAAATGGACGATTATCACGCGGAGAATTTCAAACTGTAGGCGTGAGGATTACAACAAGAAGTTGCTAATCCCCACACTATTATTTAACTATGGAGATTAGCTAATGAAGACATATTGGAACATTAACGGAACCCTGAATACCATTAAGGAATGGCAGCCTAACTGCTGGATTCAGGTTACTTGCCCAACAGAGCAGGATCAGCAAGAACTCGAAGACACTTTTCATATTCCAGACTACTTCTTATCGGATATCAGCGATACCGATGAGCGAGCACGCTATGAATATGATGATGGTTGGATGCTGATAATCCTCCGTATCCCTTACGTGAAGGAAATTCGCTCACGAACCCCATATACAACAGTACCATTAGGTATCATTCACAAGAAAGATGTAACCATCACGGTTTGCAATTTCGAGACAAATATGATGCTCGACTTCGTCAGCTATCAGCAAAAGAGAAATGAGGGCTTTACTGACTATGTAGACCTTATCTTCCGTCTCTTCCTTTCTTCTGCTGTGTGGTATCTAAAACGACTGAAGCAAATCAGTACTTTGATTGAAAAGGCTAAGCGTAACTTGGACAAAGGTGTAGACAACGAAAGCTTGATTGGACTAAGTCGTCTGCAGGATTCGCTTACCTACTTCATCACATCCATTCGTGGCAACGAGAACCTTTTGGCTAAGTTGAAGTTTAAGTTGCAGATTGACGAGTTGGATGCCGACCTCATTGAAGACGTAAATATTGAGATGTCACAGGCACGAGAAACAACGAGTATCTACTCTGACATTCTTGAATCCACCATGGACACCTACTCAAGCATTATCAACAACAACATGAACACCGTGATGCGTACGCTCACCTCGGTGTCAATTGTTATGATGTTGCCAACACTTATATCCTCCCTCTTCGGTATGAACCTTGTCAATGGAATGGAAACGAATCCATGGGGATTCCCTGTTGCAATGTTCTTATCAGTCGTCGTTTCTGCTGCATCATGGTGGTTGCTACGCCGTAAACGTCTGCTTTAGAAGGGAGAAATTAAAAAAAAACAACTTAAAATTAGGTACTTTCAAACTTTTTATCTAAGTTTGCAGTTGATATATTAGTGGTAGAAGACTACCGTGCATCTATGCAATGGTCTGAAACCTTAAATGTGGAAAAACCCAAATCACAAACAAAAAGTGAAATGATGGACTCTCAAGAAAATGCCCTGAATCAGGGTACAGAAGAAGTTAAGCTGTCTGAAGAAGTTGCAGCCAACGCTACAACGGAGAATTCCGAAGTGCAGAATGTTAATACTGATGCTGTAGAAGAAAACCTCAATCAACCAGTTGAAACAAAGTCAGAAAGTGAGAAGGAAAATCTCTCTACTAAGACTTATAGTTCAAAAAAGGAGATTATTGAGCGCCTGAAAGCTATCGTTGACAGTAACGAAACACCAGAAAAAGCTGAAGTAGAGCACCTGAAAACGGTATTCTACAAGTTGCATTTTGTTGAACGCGAAGCACAGCAGAAGGCTTATCTCGAGAATGGCGGTGACCCAGAGAAATACCAGGTATTGCCTGATGAGGATGAAGAAATCTTCAAGGCAGAGATGACCATCATCAAAGAAAAACGCCAAAAGGCTTTCCTCGCACTTGAAGAGGAGAAGCAGCAGAACCTCAAAAAGAAAGAAGCTATCATCGAACAGATTAAGGCAATGGCTACTACTCCAGAAGAGGCTAACAAGAACTTTGACCAGTTCAAGAAGCTTCAGCACGAGTGGAAAGAAATCAAGATGGTTCCAGCTGAGAAGGCTAACGAACTTTGGCGCAACTATCAACTCTATGTTGAGCAGTTCTATGACTTGTTAAACCTCAACCGTGAGGCACGCGAATACGACTTCAAGAAGAATCTTGAGAAGAAGACTAAACTCTGTGAAGCAGCTGAGAAGTTGGCTGAAGAAACAGATGTTATCAGTGCATTCCACCAGTTACAGGAACTTCATCAGGAATATCGTGAGACAGGTCCTGTTGCTAAGGAACTTCGCGAGCAGATTTGGGCACGCTTCAAAGCTGCCAGCACTGTTATCAACAAGCGTCACCAGCAGCACTTCGAAACACTCCGAACACGCGAAGAAGAGAACCTGACAAAGAAGACTGCACTCTGCGAAAAGGCTGAAGAACTTGCAAAACAAGAGAACAAGTCTTCTGCTGATTGGGAGAAGCGCACTAAGGAAATCATTGCTATCCAGCAGGAATGGAAGACCATTGGCTTTGCTCCACAGAAGATGAACGTGAAGATTTTTGAACGTTTCCGTGCAGCATGTGACGACTTCTTTGGTCGTAAAGGCGAATTCTTCAAGCAATTAAAAGAGCAGTTTGCAGAGAATACAGAAAAGAAAAAGGCACTTGTTGAAAAGGCTCAAGCATTAAGTGAGTCTACCGATTGGAAGGCAACATCTGATAAGCTCATCGCTTTACAGAAAGAGTGGAAGACCATCGGAATGGTTCCTAAGAAGATTGGCGACCAGTTGTGGAATGATTTCCTTGCTGCCTGCAACCGTTTCTTCGAGGCCCGCAACGCTGTTCACGCTGACTCTCGCAATGAGGAACATGAGAACTTAAACAAGAAACGTGATATCATCAGCCAGCTGAAAGAACTTGTTGAACAAACAGGTGAGAACTTACAAGAGAAGGTACAGAAGCTGACTGAGCAATATAATAAGGTGGGGCACGTTCCTTATAAAGAGAAAGATAAACTCTACAAGGAATACCACGAGGTATTGGATAAGATTTATAAAGACCTCCATATCTCTGCAGCACGTAAACGAGTTGACAACTTCCGCAATAACCTCAAGAAGGTTGCTGACCGCGGCATTGATGCACTCGACAACGAGCGTGGTCGTCTGCTCCGTCGCTTTGAGCAGTTAAAGCAGGAGGTAAACACTTACGAGAACAATCTCGGTTTCCTCAATATCAGTTCAAAGAAGGGCAACAGTCTTATTGACGAAATGAATCGTCGCATCCAGAAACTCAAAGATGATATGGATGAGGTGAAGCAGAAGATTAAGGCGATCGATGCTGAAAACAAATAAAAAAGGACATTCTTATCTATTCAGTTTCATAATAATACAAGAGTAGATTGAAGGAAATAGAACCAAGAAAAGGGGCAATTCTTTGCAGAATTGCCCCTTTTCTTATTATCTCTAACGCAAATATCCCTCCCGAAACGAAGTCATACTGTCGATTTCTTTTTATGAAAAGAAATGTTTACGTTCGTGAAAAGAATTCGTAACAGATACGAATTTCCCGAAAGGGAGAGATAGAAAGAGTATCTATCAATCATAAAACATACCCTAAAAGTAGGTTTATCCATTAAACCCAAATCAATCATTAAAGCCTAAACATATCTTGTTTTTATCAGACAGCAATAATTCTTATACCTCGAAAATCCCATAGATAGGCTTTCGAAAAATCATTACATAAATTCGAATAAAATACCAATAAATAATGGCAAATACACATATAAAATGCAAGTTTGTAACCAACAGCAAATCAGATGGTTACAAAGTAGTATAAGAAAAGGTGCTTAATTGGACTTCAAAAGGGCGTTAGTTAGCCCCCTAAAGAGCACCTTTTACAAGTCAATTAGGCATCTTTTAGAAGCCAAAAGACCATGTATTGCTTTCGAGACGCATAAAAATAGTTTACAAACATTATAATATGGGAATGAATTATTAGTCGAAGTCGGACAGACATCGTATCTATTTTCATTTTATCTTGTGACTTATCCCGCTCTGTAAAACTATCTCGTTTGAGATAGCCATACCATACAAGTGTATAAGCCTTTGTTCTATTTAGAGTTTGTGCATTTAACGGAAGAATCTAAAGGCAGGCTTAGTTATTCCTTTACAGTCTTCTTCTTTGCCTCAGTCCATGCAATGATACCACCAGAAAGATTGGTAACAGTGTATCCTTCTTTGGCAAGAAGAGAAGCGGCCATAGCAGAACGCTTACCAGAACGACAATAAACGGCACAAGGACGTTTCTTATCAAGCTTAGCAAGAGCATTAGAAAGGAAAGAAGGAGTCAACACATCAATATGTATTGCACCTGGAATATGCCCTTCTGTAAACTCATCAAGTTTACGAACATCCACCAACTGAACAGAGTCAGACTTAATAATCTGCTCAAAACGATTAACATCTACATCCGTATAAGGATTCTGCGCACATGCACCCATACCTATTCCAAATGCTGCCAAAATGGCTGTAAATAACTTCTTCATACTCTATCAGATAAATATTTAAGCTATTGAATGAAACAAAAAAAGAGAGTTGAAAACTCAACTCTCTCACCTTGTTGGGATACCCGGACTCGAACCAGGAATGACAGGACCAGAATCTGTAGTGTTACCATTACACCATATCCC
>ERZ773024.102-NODE-102-length-29659-cov-6.139137_pt1 | contig 29659 bp, 28 predicted proteins | sample MGYA00511667_ERZ773024 | MGnify/ENA primary metagenome ERZ773024 (study PRJEB29015, sample SAMEA2738117) | human oral metagenome | biome: human oral; feature: human-associated habitat; material: saliva | place: China | collected 2258 ... | reverse complement strand
CATATTTCCCAGAGCCAAGAATCTGCGCGAGCAGGTAGGCACGCTCGGCTCGCAGGGCCTCCAGCAGTTCGGTGCGGCGCGCATCCGATGCCACCGCCGCATGTCGTAGGGCTGCGGCGACCATCAGCTCGGGAACAGCACCTGCGAGCATACCCAACGGCAGGGTGAACTCGCCCAGCCCGTACTGGCTCAGCACGCCGCCCACCCGCATCTGCGTGAACGCATCGGGAATCAGCGCGAGCACCGGAATACCGGCCGCGGCCGAGAAAACCGCCGGGTGGTAGCGGCTGGTCAGCGTGAACGCCGCCGCACGGTGCACTGCGACGCTCTGGTCGGCGTGCAGAATCGGTAGCAGGGTCGCCGGGGTGGAGGGGCTGAGCCGCTCGGCGATGCGCTGGTGCGCCTGAATATCGCCGCTTGCCGAGTCCTGCGGGTCACCGTAGTGGCTCAGAAACACGGGCGCGTAGCCGTGCTCGCGCCACATGCCATTGAGTAGGCGTGCAATCTGCTGAGCCTGCTGGTCGGTACATTCGTTGACGGTCACGCAGACGTAGTGCTCTGGCAGCTCGTTAAGTGCCTGACTTGCTGAAATACCCTCCGCATAGTGCAGGGTGCGTGCCGGAGAGGCCACCGGGTAGTCGGTGGCATCATCCACGCTCAGGCGCGCGTCAATATCCCGTTCGCGGCACCAGGCGAGTGAGGAGCTTTCGCGTACCGTCACCGAACGGGCGGTGCGGAGCATGCGCTCCAGAACCTGCGCATCCTCGGGGTTGAGGACCGGGCCCAAGGACTGGGCGGTCACGAACAGGGGAACACCAGCGTACTCGGTGGCGAGGGCCACCGAGGCACGCTCGTAAAGGAGCCAGCCGAAGCGGGAGTTGAGGTTGCCGCCGCCCGAGATGACGACCGCGTCCATGGTGGCGATGGAGTCCGCGAAGCCCACCATGCGTTCGACGGTCTGTTCCAGCGGGTGCAACACCTCGGGCAGCGCTTGCACCTGCGGTAGTGCCGCCAATTCGGCGATGGAGGGCCGCTCCCGGTCGGCGTGCAGCTCAGTCAGGACGCACTCGAGCGCCGCGAGGGTCAGCTCACGCTCGGCCGGCGCCCAGGGGAAGAGGAAAAACGGCAGGTAGGAGTAGCCATCGCCCTCTGCGCCGCGGGGCGCGTTGAGGTACCGCGCCGAGTGTCGCTCGTCGCGGGTCATGAGGGTGACCTCCGCGCCGCCTTCAGCAAGTGCCTGAGCGCTCGCAATGGTCATCGCCTCGTCGCCCACGTGGTAGGTGTGGTGGCCGATATCGCCGACCACGAGCACGCGCGGCGCGCGGGAATGAGTAGAATGAGCGTTCTCCGTCATGGGTTAGCGGCCCTTCCCGTGAGGCTTTGCGGAACGCATGCGCCGCGCGAGGGAGCGGGCCGCGGAACTCAGAGTGCGCAGGGCGCCGCGTCCCCGCGACCGGTCGGCGGCGAATCGGGCCTCCAGCTCGCGCTGGCGTGCATCCATAGCGGCCTGACGAGCCTCAATGCGCTCTAGCCGCTCCCCGAGGGAACGCAGAAGATCCAGGGATTCGCGGGTCAGGTCGTGCCCGTCAATCACGCGACGTTCCAGATCGGCCATCAGGTGCGCCTGGTAGAGGTACGGGCCCGGGCGCCCGCCGGACTGCAGGTCGTCGCGAATCGCGCGGGCGCGCACGCTTGCATCAAAACGGGCGTGCTCGGCCTGGCGCTGCACGCTATTGGCATCCGCGCCGTCGGCCTCCGGGCGCAGCGACCAGTAGGCGAGGGGTTCGTCCACGAGTAGCACCTCGGTCACGGCGGCGGCACGCAGGTTGAACTCCCAATCGCCGACCACGGGCAGGGACTCGTCGTAGAAACCGACCAGCTCGTGCAGGCGGCGGCGGTAGAGGATGCCGATGGGCACCGCGCGGTTGGTGCGGTAGAGGAACTGCAGTCCGAACCCGGGCAGACCATCGTGGAAGATGCGCTCCTTGTACACCTCGAACTCGCCCTCGGGGGTTTCGCGTTCATAGCGTTCCACCACGCGGGTCGAGCAGATGAGTGCTTCGCTTGCGCGCAGGGCCCCGACGGTGCGCTCCAGGAATTCGGGGTCCCACAGGTCGTCATCGTCGTGGATGGCCACAAATTCGCTGTCGGTGGCCGCCAATCCGGCGTTCGAGGCCGCCTCCATGTTCCCGCCGCCGGTGGTGAGCAGCGTGAGTCGCGGCGCATCGCCCTCCAGCAGGTGCGCGAGGGGCGAGGCCTGCAGAATGGCGCGGGTGGCAGACTCGTCCCCGCCGTCGTTGATGACACAGACCGTGTAGTCGGTGAAGGTCTGCTCGGCGATATTGGCCAGGGCGCGGCGCAGGAAACGGGGGCGGTCCTTCGTGCGGACCAGAACAGCTACGGTGGGGGAGGGCATAGTTACTTATCGATTGGGGAGGGCATGTGAAGGCTCGTGAACTCACACCATTATGAAGGGCGTTAGCTCCCGCGCTCAACCCGCGCCGACCATAGATGAGAAAGGGAATCAGGTGGGGTCTACGGCGGCCCCGCGAAGCCTCAGAGAAGCGCCTGAACCGCCATCATGACCGCCACACCGACAATAAAACACGCCGGAATAGTCACAATCCACACCAGCAGAATCTGAAGCACAATGCGGGGCTTCAACGCGTTGAAACGCTGGTTAACACCCGCACCCAGGGTCGATGCGGTCGCCAGGTGCGACGAAGAGAAGGGAACCTGCAGCAAAAAGTACCCAAGAATTTGCACGGCGGCGGTGGTTCCCTGCGCGACGGCGCCGCGGAGGGGATCGATGCGCACCATCTTGTACGCGAAGGTGTAGCCGATGCGCCGCCCGCCGCTGAGCGTTCCCAGGCCCAGGGTCAGGGCGATGAAGAGCGTGCCGAGGAGCATCCCTGCGGTGTCCAGACGGTACGTGCCGCCGGAGCCCGAATGGTCGCCGAGCAGGGGAACTATGAGCGACCACAGGAGCAGGTACAGATAGCCTGTCTGTACCCCGTGCAATAGCGAAATCGCGGAGGAGGACACCGCGAGCACCTCGCGGGAGCGCTGGTTGACCATGCGCGGGTTGTGCCCCACCACGAGCCGGTAGAAGGGAATCACCATGACCCAGGAGAGAACAAAAATCAGCGGGGGCAGGTAGAGCAGGGGCCAGAGGGTCGCCTCGAAGATGTGCGGCAGAAATGAGCTGAGGTGCAGTTCCTGGCTGCCCTGCGTGCTGAATCGGGCCCACCAGCTGACCCCGGCCAGCGCGCCGATGAGCGCGTGGGTCGAGGAAGAGGGCAGGCGGAGCGCCCAGGTCAGCATGCCCCAGATGGAGCAGACGAGCAGCGCGGCGAGGATGCCGCTCAGGCCGGTCTCGCCCTCGGGGGCGCTCACCCAGGTGGCCGAGTATTCGCCCAACAGTAGGAAGGCGCTCACGACGCCGAGGACGTTGAAGAGCGCCGCCAGGTAGAGGGCCGAGCGCTCGCCGAGGGCGCGAGTGCGCACGGGCACGGCGACCGTGTTGGAGGCGTCGTGCATGCCGGTCACGTAGACGGCCGCGCCGAACGCGCAGAGGGCGAAGGGGATGAGGAGCATTAGGACTCCTGCACGATGATGCGGCCAATCTCGGTGGAGACATCGCGCATCGCGTTGGAGGCGGCGGTCAGCTGGGCCAGGAAGGTCACGTAGCGGCGGTAGCGTTCGTGGGTGTAGCGGGTGGAGATGTGGGCTTCGTACTCTTCGGCGGTGCGCAGGGCCTGCCGCGAGACGCGGAGCATGTCCATCCAGTAGTTGTCGAGGCCGCGGATATCAGCGAGCTTGGGGATGACGGCCGCGGTGAGTACGGCCTGCCGCTGGATGATATCCAGGATTGAGGTGATGTGCGTGGCAAAGCCGTCAATGCTGTGCAGGGACAGCACGTGCGCGGCGCTCGTGAGTTTTTCAACAGCGGTGGTGAGCTTACGGGCCAGGGTGTAGATATCCTCGCGCGGAATCGGCGGGGAGAAAGAGCTACGCACCTCGGTGAGGGTGCGGTAGAGCAGGTCGGTGGAGTCGGCCTCGTGCGCGAGCATGCGCTCGAAGAGGGCGGGGTATTCGGCGACGGGGGAACCCACCATTTCGGAGAGGAGTGCCGCGGCCTCGCCGACCTGGGCCGAGATTTCGGCGAGGGAGGCGAGGGATTCGTTCGCGTGGGGGAAGAGGCGGTGCAGCATAGTTCCCAGTCTAGCGAGTGGTCGGGGCTGAGGGGTATTTTGGACGCGGCCCGTGCCCGGAACCTATACCCGGAATCCGTGCCCAGAACCTGTACCCGGGGCCCATCCGCAATAATATATTCTCAATTTCGCATATACGGGGTTTGTGGCACGGCGTGAAGAGATGCGCCAGAACCGAGAGCCAGAACCGGGCGCTGGAACTGGGGTCGAGAGCCCGGACCGGCCCAGACTGAACCGGGCTATCCCGGGCTGATCCGGGCCGAGATACGGACCAGCCCAGACCGGGATGCAGACCATAAGGTACAGGCCGACAACATAAAACGGTGGGGGTCGATTTCTCGACCCCCACCGGAACGTTTAGGGATGTCGGGTTGGGAGCGCCTCTCGGCGGAAGGCCGCTCGAAGCGGCTAAAGATTTGGAGCCCGGGGCTACCTATTAGCAACCCGACATCTTGTAATTATTATCTACCCGCGCCCCGCAAGAGTCAATCGAAAACGCCCGTTTCACGCCCTTAGCGTGCAAAGTGGAACCTGTGCCAACTCACGAAACCAACCCGGATATTGAAGCACCGGCCCCTCCCTAAACCATAGAATCTGACGAGGGTGTTGCGCGTTTCAACAAAGCGCCTTATCGGGCCCCTATTGGCAGGGATTGAGCGCGGTGCGAACAGCGGCATCCGGCAAATCGAGGAACCCAGCAGAGTGGGGCACCCGGCCTCTACGCGATTTCCTCCGGGTCTCGTCGAGAAGCCTCCGCGGCGCGCCACTGGGCGGCCACCGCCTCCAGGTCCTGCGCGTCCTGCTCGAGCTGCGCCGCCTGCCGCGGCATACGCAGGTGACGCTCGACCGCCTCACGCTTAATCTCGTGACTTGTCGCCACCGGAGTCACCGGCGCCGGATTACGTGAGTACCGCGCGAAATCCACGCGAATCCCCAGAGCCACAACGCGAGCGAAGGCCGCGCACCGCTCCATCGCCATATCCAGGTCCCCCGTGTACAGGCCGGCCAGGATCTCGTCAATCGTACGCACAACCTCCTCGGCGCCCGGCGGATCCGGCACCCCCGCCACCACGTGCGAGCGGTAGTCCTCCGCCATGCCCAGCTCAAAGGCGCGGCTCACCCCGCGCGGGGAGCGGTGCACCGTGTCCCGCAGCCGATACATGCGCCAGAGCGCGCCCGGCAGGGAGTGCGCGCTCGCGTGCGACCATAGTTCGGCAAGCATTTCGATGCCGTAGTCGTCGGTGAAGCTGACGAGCCGCTCGGTCAGCTCTCGATCCCGGCCGCGCCCGCGCGTCAGCAGGATGCGGGCCGAGGCGTGAGCCGCCTCCTCACGGGCGGCGGGATCCATGCCGCCCTCGTGCCGTTCGAACTTCTCGGAGGTAAAGAGGACGGGTCGGTGATGCGTGCGGCGGCGGGAGCGTCCGCCGGTGGAAGATGCGGATGTAGACATAGGATTACCCAGTGTACTCCTGCCGTGACCCCGCGTATTTTCGCCCGCCGTGCCGCGCCCCGCACCGTTCCGGAGGCGAGAGCCGTTAGTGTATAGTAGTTTTTATCTGCAGGCTGTATAGCTATGCGGAAAGAGCGCCTTTAGCTCAGTCGGTAGAGCTACGGACTTTTAATCCGCAGGTCGTGGGTTCGAGCCCCACAGGGCGCACCGAACGACCCGTCGCCTCCCGCTCAGCGGGGGTCGGCGGGTTTTTGCGTCGTTATTGGTTCTGTTGCTCAAGAGATGAGGAGACCCCGTGAGCGTCACCATTAAGAACCCCGAAGAAATCACGATTCTGGCCACCGGCGGCACGATCGACAAGTTTTACTCTGTCGCCGGCACCATGGATATCGGTGAGCCCGCCGCCAAGGACCTGCTCGACCGCGTCATTACCGACGTGCGCTTCGACATCCGACCGCTCATCGGCAAAGACAGCCTGGATATGACCGACGAGGACCGCGCCGAACTGACCGAGGCCCTGGACGCCGTCACCAACACCCAGGTGCTCATCACCCACGGCACCGATACCATGCCCGAAACCGCCCGCTACCTGCTCGAGCACGCGAAGCTGGGCGAGAAGGTCGTAGTGCTGACCGGCGCAATGCAGCCGGCCGTCATGGCGCGCTCCGACGCCGGTTTCAACCTGGGCGCCGCAATCGCCGCCCTGAACCTGCTGGACCCGGGTGTGTACATCAGCATGAGCGGCCGCATCTTCCCGGCTGAGAGCGTTCGCAAGGACCGTTCCCGAGGTATTTTTGAGGGCTAAAGCGCCCGAACCGGCGCAGTCGTCTGAATCGGCACAGTCGCCGGAGGAGCACGGCCCGCGCTCCGCCGCACCGGGGCCCCGCGGCTCGGAACTCTCCGAGCCAGCGGAGGCCCTCGTTGTGGAGCCTTGGGATATTGGCAGTAGCGAGCCCCTGCCAGCAAAGGCGCTCTACGCGGTGCGCGTCGTACTGCTCATCGCCCCCGCGCTCGGCATGGTGTACTTCTTCATGCGCGCGGCTCTCTTTCCCGTGGGTGCTGTGCCGCTCGTGTACCTGGTCGTGCAGGGTTGGTTGGCCACCATCTACCGCGCCGACCGCTCCGTCATGCTGATTTATTGGGGCAACGCCGTCTCGGCGCTCCTGGCCGCGGTGATGGGTGTCTTCTTCGCGTACCTGCTATTCGCCCTGCACGGGCCGGATGCGCTCTTCAAACACTTCGGGGCATTCTACGCGGGAGCCGTATTTACGGTCATGGGGTCATTCGTGCTGGAGTTTTTCTTCTCGCTGTTCTACGCGGTGGTTCTGCGCCGGGTGATCAGGCGTGACGAGGCCCTCCACCACGGGCCGCTCTCGGAGAACACCGGCGGCTAAAAGGGCACTGTCTGCCCCCTCTTTTCATGTTCGGGAAGCCTTCAACTGCGCATGATACGGTAGAGGCGTAAACCGTCGTCCACGCCGTCAGGAGGAGATATATGGGTACCCCGGACCGGACCACAGACGATTCCGCACCGTCCCTCGAAACCCCGGATGGCACCGCCGTGCGGACCCGGTACCAGGCGCCCATCCGCGACCTGCGGCCCGCCTCCCCGGAGGTGAGCGTCCCCTCCACCGCGATGCACCGCACGGTTCCCGCGAAGGCCGCGCCGCATGCTTCCCCGAAGGATGCGCCCCTGCCCGCCCCGCACGTAGCGCAGGCCCCGACCACCTCCCTCAACCCCGCGGTGGCACCAGCCGCGCTTCCGGCGTTCCTGCGCACCTACTCCCGCGATGAGATTAGAATACGCCAGCGTCAGCTACGCAAAAACCTGCTGGTGCGCGTCGCCATTCTGAGTGTTCTGGGCCTGACGGAGGGCCTCATCATTGCCCAGTACACGCAGCCGCTGGCGATTTGTTTCTGGCTGGTTGCGGCCCTGTACATCATCGTCCAGGCCTGGCCGCTTCTGCGCCCGCCGAACGACGTTGCCGACACCTCCGTGTACAGCATCTGGGCGATTTGCTCCCTGATTGGGTACATTGGCGTGGGGCTGGTGCTCTCACCCATCACGTTCCTGCTTCTCATGCTGGACTGGTCGGGCGTCTCCATGGGCTTCGACCCGATGCTGGTGCTCTGTGGCCTAGGTCTGGTGTGGGTGAGTGAGGTTGGCCTGTCCCTACTAACGATTTACCGTTTCAACGAGTTGAGGACCGCGCTCACGCATCCCGCCCCGCAGGACGAGGCCGACGCATCCGAGGCACCCGAAGATTCCGGTGCGGGCGCGGAGGCCGCCCCCTCCGATTAGAAGTCCGCCGGGACGCCCCGGCCGATGCACATAAGCTCACCGAACACACCGTATTTCACCACACCATACGTACCCCGCGCCTACCCGCCGCATCGATGAACCGTCGTATATCACGGCGTGCAGGCTCTCGAAAGATCCAACTATGCCTACCCCCGAACCCGCACCGCTCCCCGCGGCTCCGGCCGCTACCTCCCCCGAGGCGTCCGTGAAGTCCTCGCGCTCTAAACCGCCGACCCCGAACCTCGTGTCGGTCGCCGGCTGGGTGCTCCTGGCCATTTCCGCGGGCTGGGTGGCGCTGCTGGTGTACACCACCGTGTCGCTGACGACGACCCATCTTCCGCGCCTGTCCACCTGGCATTCCTCCACCCTCGTGGAGGCGCAGGCCTACTACCCGGTGGTCTTCCTGATGCTGTGCACCCTCGGAAATGTGGTGCTGCACAGTTTCTGCACGGTGGCGTTCATCCGCGGCTACCGCTGGGCCGCGGTGGTGCTTTCGGTGTCTCTGGTGATGGGCATTATCTCGGCGATGCTGATTATGCTGAGCGTGGGTGCCATGCTCGCCACGCTGAACGGTGCGCCCAGCCAGGAGGTCGAGTTCCTGCTGAGCACCTCCTCGCCCCTGTACACGCCCGTGTACATCGCCGGGGGTTACCTGGTGGTGTGCGTCATCGCGCTGGCGTTGGTGTGGTCGCGCCAGTCGCGTGCCTACATGGCGGCCCGCAGCTCGTGGCGTTTGAGCCGCCGCAAGGACTACCTGCTCTAACCTCTGCCGCGGGCTTGCGGCCCGCCGATAGTTTATTCACTAACCACCGATAAGGACGAACCCCGTGACCCCTACTTCCGACCCCGCACACGAGTCACAAGTCCGTACCGACCCCGACGGGCACGATGACACCGTAGAGGCGCCCGATAACGGCGAGGAACGGATTGAGCCGGTGCAGAAGACTTCAGTGCTAGTCGATATCTCCTTCTTCCTGGGCGTGGGGCTCATGCTCGTGTATGCGGGTTTGGACGCGCACCAGGCCCTCGCATCCGCCGGACACGGCTGGGACATCGTCTCAATCTTCACCATTGCTGTGCCTCGCCTTCTGAGCGGAACCATCTGGGTGGAACTGATCATCCTGTGCTTCCTGGCGGTCCTGTGCACGGGTAGCAGGGGCGCACGTCAGACGCTGATGCTCTACGCGGCCGTCTGCTGCCTGAGCGGCATGCTCATCACCGCGGGTTCCTTCGACCTGGCCGGGTTTTTCTTCCCGGCCTTCACCGCGCTGAACCCCGCGACGAGCCCGGCCACCGCCTCCCTGACCGTGACGAAGGTGCTGGTCATCATTGTGGGCGTTGGCGCCGCACTTTTCATTTTTCTGCTGGGCCTTGTCTCTACTCGGGATGAGGATGTCGTCCTGTCCGAGGAGCCTCCGGCACCCGCGGCGGAGGGCGCGAAAAACGTGGCCGGGGCCGACGAAGAGGCGGGCATGACCATCGAGGAGAGGCAGGCCGCCCATTACCTGGAAATGCTCCGGTTGATTGACGAGGAGGAACGGGTGACTCGCACCCCCGCCGAGCAGCGAATCCTTGATCTTCGCGCGAAGATGGCGGTGACGGAAAACCCCCTGGAGAAGCAGCGTCTGGAGGGTGAGATTCTGCTGACGCTCCGCGCCGAGCGTGCCGGCCTGGAACCTTGCGACGGCGAGCTTATCGGTGAGGAACCAGTCAGTGAGGAACCGGTCGATGACGAGCTGGTCGATGACGAACCGGTCGATGAAGAGAACGTCCTCAGTCATCAGAGCGCAGATACAGAAACGCGTGCTCGCATGGAAGAAGAACGGGTACGCTGGAAGGAAGAGGAAGCCAACCGACGGGCTGAAGAGGCGGTCGCTCAGCAGTACGAGACGGCCCGCCGCAAGGCTGGCCGGAAGAAGCCTCGCAAGGAACAGCGCGGTTACAAGGACACCTCGGTGTACACCGAGGAGGGATACCGCCTCAACTAGGCGGGTTGTGTTCCCTTATGGGAGACTCCTCTGCACCCTGCCTCGCGCGCTATAGCGTGGGCGCGTAGGGAGAAAGGAACGATGATGTCAGAACATACCCCAAAACAGCCGCTGAATAACTCGGAGCACACAGCTCCCGACTACAGCGCACTCTCCTCTAACGCGGCAGAAAACAGCTCCGCCGGCTATAGCGTTCCTGAGTACAGCACTACCGGCTACCGGGAAGCGACCGCTGGCTACGTGTATCCCAGCGCCCAGCAGAGCGCCCCTGTACGCCCGCGAGCTCTGATATACGTTATGTGGTGCGTCGCCGTCATGATTATTCTGGGGGAGGTCCAAAAGGTCCAGGTGGCGTTACTCAACGAGAACGCAACGTTCAACGTTGATACGTTGACGAGCATCATTATCCCTGAACTGCTAAAGGATCTTCCCATCAATGCGGTGTACATTTTCGTACTGTGGAGGCTCTGGAAAGGTCGTAACTGGGCATACATTCTTACCCTGGTCTGCTGTATTCTCTGGGCTGTTGGCGGACTGATTGGCGTCATAACAACCTTTATTTTTTCCAATCACCTCATGCAGTTACTAAATGAGCCGGATGCGTGGGGGTCTGGGTCCCTCATGACTACTATCTTGCTGAATAGTATCGTGGGTCTTCTTAACGTTCCCCTCTACCTCTGTGCTGTTTTTCTGCTGATGCGCCGCTCGGTCAGGGCATACACGGATGCTGTCAGTAAGATGCGCATGAAAGAACTTGAGCAGGGCGTTGCTGAAGGCAACCAGAAAGTCGGTGAGGAGCAACTTAAAGGCCGAGAAAACCTCGCTGAGCCGGTCGATGAGGGCCATGTCGCCAGCCATCAGGGTGCAGGTGCAGAAATGAGTGCTCGCCTGGAAGAAGCACAGGCACATCGGGAAGAAGAGGAAGCCAACCGACGGGCTGAAGAGGCCGTTGCTCAGCAGTACAAAGCGATCCGCCGCAAGGCTGACCGGAAGAAGCCTCGCAAGGAACAGCGCGGCTACAAGGACACCTCGGTGTACACCGAGGAGGGATACCGCCTCAACTAGCGGTGCGAGCCGTCCCCCAAGCGGTCATCCAAACAGACTATTCGGTTCTCCCGTCGCGGGATGGAGAACATAGAAAGGAACGATAATGTCAGAGTACGGAGCTCCGGGATTAGCCCCTCAATACCAGCAAAGCCAGCCACGATCCAACGGTCGTCCTGTTGCTTTGATCTGGGTGACAGCGCTTACTGTGCTGATTATTTTGATTGGGGCGGCACAGTCTACCGTGAGCGCTTTGGAGCGGAACCATACCGCGATGAATTCAGAGGCGCTGACGCAAGTAACCATCCCTGCACTGGTCAAAATCATCCTGATGGACGCGGTAACTATTATCGCTCTGTTATTCCTCTGGCTACGGCGTAATTGGGCACGCATCGTCAGCATCGTTTTGAGTATTTTTGGCGCGCTGGGCGGTATTTTATACATTTATGGTTCCTTCATACTCTTCAACTCTGTCGATGTACAGACGCTGAGCGGTGCAGAGTTGGCGCACTTCGTTTTTGTTCTTGTGGTGGTGAATCTGCCTACTGTTTGTAACACGGTAATAACGGTATTGCTGTTCACCCCCAGTATGCGCCGGTACACGTACGCGGCTGGCGCGTACTAAAGGGTTACCTGTGTAAAGGGGCGCGATAGGGCCTGATATGTCAGGTAGTACCGGGGGAAGCAAGCTTTCGGTACCGCTACTTCACAGAGCTTGAGAGAACGCAAAAGGTGGGGATACCAGACGGTATCCCCACCTTTTCTCGTCCCCGGCTATTGGCCTAGAGGGACTTCAAGCATTACTCAGCGGATTCGCGCTTAGCCTTCGAGCGGCCGCGCAGGTACTCGATAAAGACCGGCACCACGGAAACCAGCACAATAATCACGGCGATGTACTCGATGTTGTTGTGCACGAACGGAATACCGCCCAACAGCACACCGGCCATACCAATCACGCCGATCCACGCAATGGCGCCGACGGTGTTCCACAGGTGGAACTTCTTACGGTCGTACGAAGAGATACCGGCGGCCAGCGAAACGAAGGTACGCACAATCGGCACGAAACGGCCCAGAACCAGGGCCAAACTACCGCGCTTCTGGAAGAACTCCTCAGTAGTGTGCAGGTTCTTCGTGCTCAGAATCTTCGCGTCATCCTTGAAGATGTTGCGGCCGTAGCGGGCACCAATCTGGTATCCCACCTCGGCGCCGGCCATCGCCACAATCACCAGCACGGGGAACGCAACCCACAGGGACAGACCCATCTGCTGGTGCAGCATGCCCAGTGCAAAAATCAGGGAGTCACCCGGAAGAACCGGGAACAGCACACCCGACTCAATGAAAACAATGATCGCCGAAACAACCAGAACCCAGGGGCCGGTGTCGAGCAGGAACTGTTCAAGGTTAAGACCTAGCAGCGCAACCGGAAGCTGCGCGAGGGCGGCGGCAAGAAAAGTCATGAAAAATCCTGAACTGTGAGTGGACCGCGCGCACGGATTGGCGGCGGCGGAGTAACACCAGCATAGAGAACGTGCCTATGGTGAACATAGTGCAAAACTATGCGGAGGCTGTGTAGCACAGAGACAATTCTACCGGGGTTTAGCCCGGATGCACGGGTGAGCGAGGCGTAAATCTCCGGGTCGGAGAACGAAACGGTGCGCAGTGATGCGGAGCTCGCACACCCTCCCAAGAAATGACCGGCTCCGAGGCCTGGATGCGCCGGGTGTGACATGATGGGAAGACAGCGCGTCGGAGCGCCCGCCCGCGAACCACCCACCGTCGGAGAAAACCATGAACCCCCAGCAGCCGGACACCGCCACCTCCCTGCGCGACGAGGCCCGCGAACTGTTACGCCGCCTCACCGGTGCCTCCGAAGCCGACTTCCACGACGGCCAGTACGAGGCGATTCACGCCCTCGTGGCCGGCCGCGCCCGCACCCTGGTGGTACAACGCACCGGCTGGGGTAAGTCCGCGGTCTACTTCATCTCCTCGCTGCTCCTGCGCGCCCGAGGTACCGGGCCGGCACTCATCATCTCCCCGTTGCTTTCGCTCATGCGCGACCAGGTGGCCGCCGCATCCCGCGCGGGGGTGCGCGCCGCCATGGTGAACTCAGCGAACGTCACCGAGTGGGACCGCATCCGCGAGCAGGTCGAAGCCGACGAGCTCGACGTGCTCTTGGTCGGCCCCGAGCGGCTCAACAACCCGGCGTTCCGCGAGCAGTGGCTGCCGTTTCTCATGCCTCGCCTGGGCCTGCTCGTGATTGACGAGGCCCACTGCATTTCGGACTGGGGCCACGACTTCCGCCCGGACTATCGCCGCATCGGCGCGCTGATTTCTTCTCTACCCGCCGGCGTGCCCGTGCTCGCTACGACCGCTACAGCAAACGACCGCGTGACCCGCGATATCGCCGAGCAGCTGAGCGCCGCGGCCGGGGACGCACCCGAGGTGTACGTGGTGCGCGGCCCGCTCTCCCGGGCCTCCCTGCGCCTGGGCGTGCTCGCACTGCCCGACGAGGGCCAGCGCCTGGGCTGGCTCATTGCGCACCTGAACGAGCTACCCGGCTCGGGCATCATCTACGCGCTGACTGTTTCGGCGGCGGAGGACACTGCATCCGCCCTGCGCGCTCGCGGATACGACGTGCTCGCCTACACCGGAAAGACCGACCCGGATGAGCGCATGGCCGCCGAGCGGGCTCTCAAGGAGAACCGCGTCAAGGCCCTCGTGGCGACCAGCGCTCTCGGCATGGGCTTTGACAAGCCCGACCTGGGGTTCGTGCTGCACCTGGGCGCGCCCTCCTCTGCGGTGAGCTACTACCAGCAGATCGGCCGTGCGGGCCGTGGGGCCGCCAACGCGGATGTCCTGTTGCTACCCGGGCGCGGGGACCGGGCCATCTGGGAGTACTTCGCGACCTCCTCGATGCCGGAGGAAGAGAAGGCCCTGCAGGTGTTGGCCGCTCTAGAGCAGACCCCCGAGGGCCTGAGCCTTGCCGCGCTGGAGGCGCGCGTTCAGTTGCGCCGCTCCACCCTGGAGCTGCTGCTCAAGGTCCTGGACGTCGAGGGCGCCGTCGCGAAGGAGGGAAGCCGCTGGTGCCGCACCTTCGCTGCCTGGAGCTACGACCGCGAACGCTACGCGGGGGTTGCGCGTGCGCGCGTGCGCGAGCAGGAGTCCATGCTGGAGTACGAGCGGACGGAGGGGTGCCGCATGGTGTTCCTCGCCCGCCAGCTCGACGATACCTCCGCTCAGCCCTGCGGGCGATGCGACCGGTGCGCCGGACCCTGGTACTCGACGCAGGTTCCCGAGGAGGCGCAGCAGGCGGCGCGTCAGAGCTTTGCTACCGTGGGGGTTCCGGTGGAGCCGCGCCGCATGTGGCCCACCGGCCTGGATCAGCTGATGGGCGCCTCCGCTCCGCGCGGCCGCCTGTCGAAGGAGGAGCAGGCCGAGCCCGGTTATGCGTTGGCGCGCCTGAGCGATATGGGGTACGGAACGCGCCTGCGCGAGCTCTTCGCCACGAACGAGCTTGGTGAGCTGGTTGACTCTGAGGTGCCGACTGACCTGGGCCGCGCCTGCGTGAAGGTGCTGGCGGCGTGGCAGTGGGGTGCCGCGGGGCGACCGACCGCGGTGCTGACGTTGCCGTCGCCGGTGCGTCCTCGCCTGGCGCAGTCCCTGGGTCGGGGGCTGGCTGCGGTGGGTCGCCTGATGGATTTGGGGCAGGTTTCTTTGGTGGAGGAGCCCCGCTTCTTCGGTGGTAATAGCGCCTTCCGCTGTGCCGACGTTCTGCGTTCTTACCTGGTTCCGAGCGAGGTGCTGGACTACGTGCGCGAGAACCGCTGCGCGGTCCTGCTGGTTTCGGATCTGGTGGATTCCCGCTGGGCTAACACGGTGGTGGCTCGCGCGTTGAGGGAGGCCGGGGCCGCCGCGGTGTATCCTTTCTCTTTGGCCGCTACTCACTAGTCGCATTTCACGCCCTTTTACTCCCCGACGAGGTTGTATGTCATATTCGGAATATTTAAATTTGACGGTTGCTGACGGTTCTTCCACCGTGCTCAGTGACATTCCCGCGCGTGCCGACCACCGTGAGTGGATGGGCCTTGCCCTGGCGGAGGGGAAGGCCGCCGGTGAGCGCGGCGAGATTCCCATCGGCGCCGTCGTCGTGGATGAGCACGGGACCGTCGTCGCCTCCGCCGGCAACACCCGCGAGCGGGAACACGACCCCAGTGCCCACGCGGAGGTGAACGCGATTCGGCAGGCGGCGGCGCGGCTGGGGCAGTGGCGGCTGGAGGGATGCACCCTCGTGGTGACCGTCGAGCCCTGCCTCATGTGCGCCGGCACGATTCTGGCCTCGCGCGTCTCGACGGTGGTTTTTGGCGCCTGGGAGGAGAAGACGGGCGCCTCCGGTAGCCGCTACGATGTACTGCGGGACGGGCGGGTGGCACCGGCCCCCGAGGTGTATGCGGGGGTGCGCGCCGAGGAGTGCGCACGGCTCATGCTGGATTTCTTCAGGGAGCGCCGCTCCTGAGCGCGTTCCTGACCGCACTTCTCGGTGGTGTGCCCCTCGGTGATGTCCTTCAGCGGCACACCCCTCGGTGGTGCCCTGTCGCCGGTATTCCGCTGCGAATAATTCGGCAAGCGGAGTCTGCCGCTCTGCCCTGCCGTCCAGCCCAGTCCCCCGTCGCGCCCGGGGTTTGTCACCGGGGCCTGTCGCAGGGGCCTGTTATAGGGGCCTGTTCCCTGGTATTGTAGCGGGGGAGGAGGCCTGGTGAAACCGGTCATGGGTTCGTGGCTTATTTGAACGAAAAACCCCAATTCTTTGAAAAATACTCCGAAAATTTCAAAAATAGACGCTTTTTCACCCGAAAATCCCCACAAAACCACACTTAACCGGGTCTACGATATATAAGCATCGGAGCCTGAGAACCCCTCCGCGTCTTTAAACAGGTATCGCGGAACGAGGTCCTCGGGCTCGTACTTTTACCCGTTTCTACCCGTTGTACAGATTGAAGGGACCGCCGTGCTTCGCGTTGATAACATCTGGGCCAAGGGGCGTCACCACGCCCTTTTTGGCCGCACCACTTTCTCAGTAGGTGGGGGCGAAGTCATCATCGTTCAGGCCGACAGCCAGATGGAACGTACCTCCCTGGGCCTGGCCCTCACCGGCCGTTTGCCCCTGTCGGGCGGCGAGATTTACTGGAGCGCCGGCGATGAGGAGCCTCAGCCGATTTCAATGAAGAAGCTGCGCCGCATCAGCGACATTATCGATTCCCCCGATGTGACCGCCCCGGAGCAGCACATGCGCGTGCACGACTACGTCTCTGAGATGCTCTCCTACAATCTGCCGATTTTTGGTCGTTCCCGCGCGGGCCGCTGGTTGAAGGAGCGCGGCCTCGAGGATTTGGACGGCCTGTGGATGGACGAGCTGGACGGCGAGATGAACATCGAGCTCATGGCCGCCCTGGCACAGAGCAGCCCCTCGGATCTACTGGTCTTCGATACCCCGTCGCGCCACCTGAACCACACGCGCATGTGGCTTCCCTTCCTCGAGGAGCTGGCCAACGATGAGGACCGTCCGCGCACCGTGGTGGCGATTGTCCCGCATATTTCCGATACCTGGCACGGCGCGCGTGCCGTGGTGGGTAGCGTCCACATGGATCAAGAGGGGGAGTTCGAGGCTCCCGAGGACGAACCGGCGGAGGAGCCGACCGAGCCGGAGATTGACGTGATTGAGGTGCGTGAGGTGGAGGAAATCCCCCTGACCTCTTCGATTCCCCTCACCCCCGCGGCCGGGGTAGCGGCCGAAACCACTGTTGTGGCGACCCCCGTTCCCGCGGCGTCCGGCGTGACCGAAGCCGTTCGGACCGTTGACCAGAAATCCACTGATCAGAAGCCCAACGCCCAGAAGACCGCTGAGAAGGAGTAAGAATGACTGTTCTGCGTGTTGCTCTTGTTGAGCTTAAGCGCCTGACCAGCGGTGTTTTGCCGGTTCTGGTGCTCATTGCGATGTCCTGCATCCCCCTGCTGTACGGCGCCCTGTACCTGTACGGCAACTGGGACGCCTACGGCCACGTGAACGGCATCGTGGGTGCCCTCGTGGTTGAGGATGAGGGCGCGACGGATTCTTCCGGTCAGCAGGTGAATACCGGTGCCGAAGTGAAGAAGAATCTCCTGGACGCCGGCACGTTTGATTGGCGTCAGGTTCCGACCCGCGAGGAGGCCGTCGACGGCGTGGAGAAGGGCACCTACGATTTTGCGTTGGTGATTCCGAAGAATTTCTCCCGTAACCTGCAGAGCGCCGCGGCGTTTAAGCCGGATGCCAACGGTAATACGGGCACGATTGATCCCCAGTCAGCCGGTATTGAGATTGTTACGAATGACGCGAACAACTACGTGCTGACGAATATCGTGACGAAGGCGGGCACATCGGTGCGTGATTCGGTGGCGTCGAAGGTGGGTAATGCCACTGCGAATGCGTTGCTGGCAAGCTTCACGACGATTCATTCGAAGATGGGTGAGGCTGCTGATGGTGCGTCGAAGGTGAATAACGGCACGGTGAAGCTGGCGGATGCTATCACTCAGCTGAAGGACGGCACTGCCACGGTGAATGATGGTGCCGTGAAGCTGAAGGATGGCACCTCCTCCTTGGCTGATGGCCAGTCTCAGATGTTGGATGGTCAGAAGCAGTTGGCGGAGGGTGCTGGGAAGCTTGCTGATGGTGTCTCGACTTTGGATTCGGGTGCTGCGAAGCTGGATTCTGGTGCTGGGAAGCTTGCCGATGGTGCTTCGAGTTTGAAGGATGGTTCGTCGACTTTGGCTTCGGCTGCTGCGTCTGCTTCTGATGGTGCGGCGAAGTTGAAGGACGGTTCGGCGACTCTGGCTGAGGGTACTTCTTCGCTGAAGGATGGCTCGGCCACCCTGGCTCAGGGCGCGAACAGCCTGGCTGAGGGCACCCACAAGTTGCGTCAGGGCCTGGATGAGTCGGGTATCCGCGAGCTGCCGGGCCAGCTGAACGCGATGTGTCAGCACCTGCAGCAGACGGATACCTCCGCCCCGAGCGGTGATTTCGGCCGCGACCTGTCGAATACCGTGGTGTCGGCGAGTGCGCAGAGGCTTCGCGAGCGTCTGGCTCCGATGGTGGCCGCTGGCACCATGACCCAGCAGCAGGCCGATGAGCTGGTGTCTTCGGTGGATTCCGATGAGTTTAAGGGTGAGGTGGCAACGCTGAACCAGAAGGCTCTGCAGTCGCATCTGGCTACTCGTGATGCTGCCGCTGCTGATGCTCTGTCGAAGCTGAGCGCGTTGAAGTCGAGCCATTGTATTTCTGATGGTTCGTCGTCGACTGCGGCGAAGATTCAGACTTTGGTGTCTGGCGTGGATGCGCTGGATTCTGGTGCTTCGTCGTTGGCGAAGGGCGCTTCGTCGCTGGCTGAGGGTGCCGCTCGTGTGGATGCTGGCGCGTCTTCGTTGGCGTCGGGTTCGGCGGCTCTGGCTGATGGTAATTCTAAGATCGCTTCGGGTGCTTCGAGCCTTGCGAGTGGTTCTGCGACTCTGTCGGGTGGTGCTTCTGAGCTGAAGGAGGGTACTGGTTCTTTGAAGAGCGGTACCGCCGAGCTGAAGGATGGTAGCGGCACTTTGGCGGAGAAGCAGCAGTCTGCGGTTGAGGGTCAGCAGAAGTTGGCTGATGGCGCGGATAAGCTGAAGGACGGTGCGTCGCAGCTTTCTGACGGTACGGAGAAGCTGTCTGATGGTTCTTCGAAGCTGAATGATGGTGCTTCCGAGTTGAAGGACGGTACCTCGTCGCTGGAGAGCGGTCTGGCTTCGGGCGCTAAGCAGGTTCCGAGCCTTGCGCCGACTGATCAGGCTAAGGTTGCGGATACGATGTCGAACCCGGTGACGCTCTCGCACAATTCCCTGGCGTCGGGTCGTAACTACGGTGAGGGCATGGGCCCGTTCTTCATGTGCCTGGCGCTGTGGATTGGTGGCCTGATGCTGGTTCAGACGCTACGCGTGATGAATAACCGCGCGTTGGCTTCGCACGCCCCGTCGGTTCGCGTGATGCTCGGTAGCTGGATGCCCTTCGGTCTGGTGGGTATTGCTCAGGCGACGCTCATGTTCGTGGTGATTAAGTTCGGTCTGGGCTTTGAGATGGCTCACCCGTGGCTGGCGTGGTTGTTCCTGTGCTTTGTGGCTCTGGTCTTCACCGGATTTATTCACGGTCTGACGGTGTTCTTGGGTGCTCCCGGCAAGTTGGTGGCTCTGGTGGTCCTGATTCTGCAGCTGGTGACCGGCGGCGGCACGATGCCGTACGAGACTCTACCCGAGTCGATTCGTTGGATGCACGATTTCTTCCCGATGGGTTATGCGGTGACGGGTATGCGTCGCCTGTCGTACGGGGTGAACGAGTCGAGCCTGGGGGGCATCATGCTGGTTCTGGCCCTGTGGGGTCTGGCGGGCTTGCTACTGGGTTACCTGGGCACGCGACGTGATCGCACCTGGTCGTTGAAGAAGCTCGCACCGGAGATCACTGTCTAATAAAATAGAGGTATACCTGCAAAAAGGGAGGGAGGACTTCTGATGTTGCAGCGACCAGTCGCTGAAGCTGCAAGTCGTCGTCCCGGCCGTACTGGTAAAACTCAGTTGAAGTTGTTCAACGTTGCTATGGATATCATGACCCAGAAGGGGCTTGAGTACGCCACCGTTGAAGAGGTGGCTACTCGGGCGGGTGTTTCTAAGGGAACCGTGTATTACAACTTCGGTTCCAAGAAGACTATGGTGGATCAGCTGGTTCAGTACGGCACGCAGTTGCTGCTGAGCGATGCACGCCGCGCGGCGTCGGCCCAGTCCGACCCGCGTGAGGCGTTGCGGAGTGCCGTTCGTGCCGCGTTTCAGTACCTCGAGGACCGCCCGGGCTTTACCCGGATGTGGCTCTCGGAGGCCTGGAAGGGTGCGGAGGGTTGGACCGAGACGATGAGCGATAACCGTCAGGATCTTCTGGAGTATCTGGAGGAGATGACGGAGGCTGTGGCTCGCCGCTACACGGTTGATACCGCTCAGAATCCTCGTGCGATTGCGATCTCTATGTTCGGCGCGATTTACATGCTTGCCATGGATCGCGAGGTCCATCAGGTTGACCGCAACGCTGAGGACGCGACGCGTGCTGTCATGCTGGTTATAGATGGGTATATCCGTCATTAGACGAACCCGCCGGGTTCGTTAATACTGCCGGGACTTCGGTGTCGGGTGTCGAAAAGGGCACGGTAAAAGGGACGTGAAAAGGGCGACACCCGGTTGCCGCACGCGTTTTTGTCCCGGTGGGAGAAGATACGGCCCGCCCCTGCGCTTTTCTTGCCCTTTTGTCTTGGGGTGTGCTACACTTTTCCACTGTTGGTGGTGTGTCCGAGCGGCCGAAGGTGCATCACTCGAAATGATGTTTGGTGTAAAAGCCAACGGGGGTTCAAATCCCTCCACCACCGCACCAACGAAAACCCGTCGAGATTTGTCTCGGCGGGTTTTTGCATGCCCGGATTGTTCTGGGGTGGTGCTGGCGGGTGCATCGGTGGGTGTGGGTGTGTCGGTGGATGTTTGCGTGGCGGTATTCGCCTCGTTTTATAGGTTGTGTGCCACTTCCGGGGCTTTGCCGGTGCTTGCTGATTCGGGGGTGGGTAAAATCGTATTATGCGTATTAAGATTCTTGACCACCCGCTGGTCTCTCACAAGATTAGTGTTCTGCGTGATAAGAACACCCCGTCCCCGATTTTCCGTCAGCTGGTTGATGAGCTGGTGACCCTTCTTGCTTACGAGGCGACTCGCGAGATTCGTGTGGAAGAGGTTGAGGTTGTGACTCCGGTGGCGACTACTACCGGTGTTCGTATTGCTGATCCGAAGCCGCTGGTTGTTCCGATTCTGCGTGCTGGTTTGGGCATGCTGGAGGGTATGACTCGCATGGTTCCGACCGCTGAGGTGGGCTTCCTGGGTATGGCTCGCAACGAGGAGACCCTGGATATCGTGACGTATGCTGAGCGTCTGCCGGAGGACCTGACTGGTCGTCAGGTGTACCTGCTTGATCCGATGCTGGCTACCGGTGGCACTCTGATTGAGGCTATTAAGTTCCTGCGTGAGCGTGGTGCTGAGTCTGTGACGTGCGTGTGCCTGATTGCTGCTCCTGAGGGCATTGCTGCTCTGGAGAAGGGCATTGAGGGTATGGAGAATGTTGACCTGTTCCTGGCTGCTCGTGATGAGCGTCTGAACGAGAAGGCATACATCATTCCGGGTCTGGGCGATGCTGGTGACCGCCTGTACGGTCTGGCTGAGTAGCCTTTCGGCGTTATTCACATGATGTGAGTGGGGCGCCTCTGCATATGTATGTGTGGAGGCGCTTCGCTATGTCTTGTGGGTATTCGGTGGGTTGTGCGCCGCAGTGTGGCGGTGCGTGTCTAATGTGTCCGGGGCTTGGGCGGCGATGGTGCTGCTGGGGGTTGGTGTAGGCTTTTGCATCACCCTTCCTATGTGTGACTAGGAACATATTAAAGCATTTGAGGGTGTTTCAAAACTTCAAGCATATTCACAGCTTCACATGAAAATACAGGGTGGAACCAGTAAATAAAAGAAGCTATGAATATTTATCGGGGAAAAATGCTGAAAGCTTCAGGTAGTCCCTGAAACCCCAAAACGCGAGAGGGGGTATTGTACTCCGCTCGCCCTTAAAGATGAATCCACTATGCTGAATCCGCTTGATTTATCCGTCAAATAGGAGAAATATTAAGTAAGAGGATTGAGACTCGAACAGGTATTGGGGACTGTTTGACTCGGCGTCACTTCCGGCGCACCCCACACTACGTACGACAGGGATCCCGTACACAGACTTTGAGAGAAGGTTGAACCATGTCAGGCGCTGTACCTGGATATGTGCACATCTCCCAGCGCGGCCGCGCCGCTAAGCGCCAGGTCGTGCAGCCTCAGCGTCCCGTTGCGCAGACCGCAACGTTGCGTCCGATGACTTTCTCAGCCGGTGACCCTGCCCATAAGCAGGCTCAGGAAAATGAGGCACGCGGCTTTGTGCTCTATGTTGGTTTGAATGAGGAACTTGCTGCAGCGAACGGCACCTCCCTGGTGCGTATCGTTCAGGATCTGCGCACTTACGCACACCACCTGGCTCCCGAGTCGGAGTCATACGCTGCTGTGGCGTTGGCTCCGGTGAATGCTGAGGGTAGCGACCTTGAGGTGGTACGTAATGCGCTCGGTGATCCGACCGCAATGTATATGCACCCGGAGGCGAATGTCGCCCGCGAAGCAGAGACCACGAATAGCCACTCTTCGGGTGTGCTGATCGATTTGGCACGCCGCGAGGTGTTCCTGGATGGTGAGCCGCTCATGCTGACCTTCAAGGAGTTCGAGCTGCTGGCACACCTGGTGGAGAACTCTTCCCGCACCGTGGGTCGTGAGGAGCTGCTGAAGGCGCTGTGGAGCTCCGGTGACGAGCATCCGCATGAGCGTACGATTGACGTGCATATTCGTCGTCTGCGTTCGAAGCTGGGTCGCCTGTCGGGTACCGTGCGTACGGTGCGCGGTCAGGGTTACCGCTTCTTTGAGCACCCCGAGGTTGTTGTCTGGGCTGCTCCGGAATACTCGATTTAGCGTGTACAGAATTTAGCTTCTGTAGAGTGCACCCCGGTGTGCTGGCGTGATGCCGGTGCGCCGGGGTTTACTTGTGCCCGCCTGGGGATGTTAGTGTGCGTGCTGTGGCGGCGTGCGGCACGTTCCGGCGCCCTCTAGATAGAATGGGTGTATGGCTGAAAATTCTTCCAACACTGCATCTGGCTCGCACCGCAGCGGGGTCAAGCGTCTGATTATTATGCGCCATGCGGAGGCTGATTGGGGTCTGAATGATTTTGATCGTCCGCTGACGAAGCGCGGCCATGAGCAGGCTGCCGCTGCTGGCGCCTGGCTGGCGGCTCGCGGTTATATTCCGGAGCAGATTATGTCGTCGTCGGCTTTGCGTACTCGTCAGACAACGACTTGGGTTTCGGATGGTTTGGGGGCGAAGGCGCCTACTGCTCATCTGGATGAGGGGCTGTATGAGGTGTCTGCGTCCCGCATTATTGCGCGCATCAACAGCGTTTCGGAGAATGTTCATTCTTTGATGGTGGTGTCACATCTGCCCGGCGTGCAGGATGCCGCGCAGCGCCTGATGAGCCCGGATTCTGACCCGAACGCGTCCATGGATGTGTATTACGGTTTCCCGCCCTCTTCCATTGCGGTGTTTGAGGTGCCGGGGGAGTGGGCTCTGCTTGATGGGGCGGATGCGCGCCTCGTGGACTTCAAGAGCTTCTAGACCAGAAGTTTCTAGGCTTTGTGCCTGAATGAAATGGGTAAAGCAAAAGCCCCGTACCAGCCGGTACGGGGCTTTTTGTGGCGGAGACGGGGGGATTTGAACCCCCGGTCGAGTTTAACCCCGACCCTTCATTAGCAGTGAAGTCCATTCGGCCGCTCTGGCACGTCTCCACGGTGCGCTCGTGAGCGCATCCCTATAAGAATATAGGCTGTTTTGCGCTTGGTCAATTCGACCCGTGAGGCGCGAGAGATATATGTGGGCGGGATGGTGTTAGTTTCTTCGCGATCGTGATTTCTTTACCTGCGAGAAACGTGTGAATAGAGCCGTTTAACCTTTAAATATCCTGAATTTAGGTGTTTGAGGTATTTAGGTGATGTAGTTTTGAGGGTAGAAGCGACATTGTGGTCTAGATAGAAAGGCTCCCTCCCGTGACTACCACCGTTCCTCAGATGCCCCAGACTCCTCAGAAGACTCAGACTCCTCAGGGTGCTCCCGCCTCCGTGAATAACCAGGTTTTCAATAGTCAGCAGGTTGTGCAGCATGTGGTGCGCCCTGCGCAGATTGCGCAGCCGGTGTATGTTCTTCCCGAACAGAAGGACACGCATACCGTGGGTTGGGTTATTGCGATGACCTCGGTCGTTATCGGTGCTCTTGGAACGATTAGTGTTTTTGTGCTGAATCATCAGACGGGCGGGGGCGCTTCTTTTGTTCTGGGCCTTGCGGGTTTGATTATGGCGATTGCTTCACGCCACCGCGGTCATATGCGTGTGGCTGGTGTTGCGTTGGGAGTTATGAATATGTTGCTTGGTGTCCTGACTGTGCCTTTCGAGATGCTGCTGTTGTTTCTGGTCATGATGCATGTTTAGACAATATCTTTCATAGCTACTGGTCAGAGAAAGCCCGCGAGCGCCCCGTGTGCCCGCGGGCTTTTGCGTGTCCGACTGCTTAGCTGTAGCAGTTTTTATGGTTACCCGGGGCGGGTTTTTCGTCGTGGACTATGAGCTGTGCGCATTGAGGCTCATACGCATTTTCGATACACTGCATGAGTCCCAACCGATAAATAGAGGGCATCTCTGACGTTTCATCTTCCGATACAGCACATCAGAGGCACCTCATCACTCAGCGAAGCGAGAAAGCATGTCTGAAACCCCTAATAACCCCCAGCCCCAGTTCAACCAGGACCCCCAGTTCAGCCAGCAGGCGCCCCAGTATGGTCAGCCGGTGCTGACCCCCGAGCAGCAGGCTCAGATGAAGAGGGCGAAGATTCTGTCGATTCTCGCTATTGTATTTGGCGCTATTGGTCTGGTCCTTCTAAGCCCGCTTTTCAGCGCACTGGGCCTGGCTTTTGGTTTGGCGGCTCTGCGCGTCCCTGAGCTGCAGTCCCGTGGTCTGGCACTGACTGGTTCCATTATCGGTGGTGCTGCTCTGGTCCTGAGCATTATTGTTGTCGCGCTGGGTGCTCTCAAGAACCTGGGCTAGGACCTTAGAACGTTTTAGCCAGCATCCTCCATGGAGATTGGCTGCAGAAAGCTCGCGAGCGCCCTGTGTGCGCACGTGGGCTTTTGCGTACCTGATAAGGCGCGTATCCAGTGCATCAAGGCGCATTGTGCGGGGTTGCATAACGGGCTTAGTTGTACCCGTCCCATTCATGGGTTAGGGTGAATTAGGTTTAATGCACACCAGCCGTACGAAAGTGAGATGCCGTGTCTCAGAATCCTCGGGGTTCAGACCCCTACGACTACAACCCGGACTACAACCGTCTGAATGAGCAGTACAACCAGAACGGTCAGTATGGGCAGAACACTCAGTACGGCCAGGGTTCTTACGGCCAGTACGGGCAGGGCTCCTACGATCAGTATTCCTATGACCAGTACGGTCAGAATTCGTACGGTCAAGACTCGTATGGTCAGAACCAGTATGACCCGTATGGCCAGCAGTACCAGCAGCCCGACCAGTACGGTCAGCCTATGATGGTTCCTGTGGGCTTTTTGCAGAAGACTCCCGAGCAGATTGCTGGTGAGAAGGCTGCTCAGACTTCTACGGTGCTGGGTATTATCAGCTTGGCGTGTATAGTGACTCTCAGCTGGTGGCTGTTTGGTCTGCCTTCCCTGATTCTGGGTGTTATCGGTGTTTTCAAGGCGAACGAGGCAGAGCGTTATGGTGTGGCTGCTTCAGCTGGTCGTATTTTGAACTGGATTAGCGTAGCCATTGGTGGCATGTTCCTGGTGCTTTTCGGCGGAGGTCTTCTGCTGGCGATTATGCTGGCTCTTTCTGATTCTGCCGCAAATTCTAGGCTCGTGGAGACTGTACAGATGTTGGCGCTTTTCTAAAATCTTTGTCTGCCTCGAAAAGGTGAAAGCTCCGCTCCTCATTGTGAGGTGTGGGGCTTTTCTGTATGTATGCCGTATGTTTCCTGGATTGAGCCCGACATGCTTGTTCCCAGGGTGGGGAAGGTCTAGGGTGAAGTTAACACCCTCCTTCGTGTGGAATGTGAAAGGTTGTGGATGCGATGTCGCAGCTACCCCAAAACAATGAAGCCTTCGATAACAACCCCGAATACTCCAAGCACCACCGGGGGAGCGACAGCGTACAGTCTGGTACGGATGACCAGCCGCTACCCGCGAGTGAGTTCCCTTCGAGCGTGTGGAAGATGGACGCTGGTGAAAAAGCCGCAAATCTCTCCCTGATTTTCGGTGTCTTCGGTATGCTTACTCTCGCCCTAGCGTTTTTGTGGGTTTCCCATGGCTTTGGTATCGGTATGCCAATAATCATTGCTGCGCCGTTACTGAACCTCTTGGGTCTCTGGCAAGCACGAGTGGCAAGACAGCACGGTGAGGACGCCAACGTGGGTCTGTTTCTCAGTGGGATAGGAATGTTCATTGTCATCGCCATCGTCGGCTTCATCATAATGATTGGGTTTGCTCTGTACGGCTTCAATGATGCAGGCCCGTCGAGGATCCTGAACGCTCTCTCACTTCGATAGACACGTAACACCCGGTATTGAAAGGTTGTGGATGAGATGTCGCAGCTACCCCAAAACAACGAAGCCTTCGATTACAACCCTGAGTACGCCAAGCTCTATCAGGGAAATGACAGCCTGCAGTCCGACGCGGACGACACGGACGATTGGCCGCAACCTGCGAGCGAGCAACCTCCCGCTGTGCAAGGAGCGCAAGACGGTAAAAGGGCAGCGACCTTCTCCCTGCTTTTCGGCTTCCTCGGCCCGCTGTCTTTCGTTCCAGGGCTCTGGTGGTTTACTTATGGTCCTGGAGATAATGGTCTGCTGATAGTTATCGGTGCGCCGTTGCCGAACGTCCTGGGTCTCTGGCAGGCGTTCGTAGCAAGGCGGCGCGGCACGCGTGCCGTCGGCGGTCTGGTTCTTAACGGGCTGGGGCTATGCTTTTTCATCGGTATCGACGTCCTCTTCATATTGATTCTGAATGCCTTGTCAGGCATCAACTGACGGCGCCCCCGGTAACTCAAAATGGCGTATGCAAAGAGCCCCGCTCCTCGCGTTGAGGAACGGGGCTTTCAGAAGCTATAACGCGGATGGTAAGGGATTTGAACCCTTGAGACGGGGTCACCGCCTACTGGTTTTCAAGACCAGCTCCTTCGGCCGCTCGGACAACCATCCATACGCACCAGAGACCGGCATTTTATGGCAATACCGTGCCGCAGGGCACTACGAGATTATCTCATGCGATAAGCTTTCTGTAAATCGCGCACCAACGATGGTGCTTCCGGCAATGAGGAGGACTCATGAGAGCAATTATTGAGAACAGTCACGGTGGACCTGAAGCTCTGACCATCACCAAAGTACCCGCCCCCGTGCCCCGCTCCTACGAAGTTCTCATCCGCGTTCACGCCGCCGGAATCAACCGCGCCGACGCTCTGCAGCGTCGCGGATTCTACCCGCCGCCCGCCGGTGCGAGTGCCATCTACGGCCTCGAAGTAGCCGGCGTTATCGAGGCGGTCGGTGAGGGTGTCTCTGTGGAGAACCGTGGTACTTCCGTTATGGCGCTGCTCGCCGGAGGCGGCTACGCCGACTACGTGACCGTACCGGTCGACCACGTGCTACCCGTGCCGGAACAGTTGAGCTTCGTCGAAGCCGCCGGTATTCCCGAAGTTGCCGCAACCGTCTACTCGAACCTGGTACTCACCTGCGGTATGAGCATGAACCCCGCCGAAAACCTCAAGGAAGACGGCGAACCAGCGGTGGTGCTCGTGCACGGCGGCACCGGCGGTATTGGGGTGCACGCCATCCAGCTGGCGCTCGCCGCCGGCACTCGCGTGTTTGCGACCGTCAGCACCGAGGAAAAAGCGGAATATGTGCGCTCACTGGGTGCGGAACCCATTATTTATACCGAACATTCGTTCCGTGAAGTTCTGCTTGCTGAAACCGGCGGACGCGGCGCCGACTACATCCTCGACGTGGTGGGCGGAAAGTACCTGGACGATAACCTGCACACCCTCGCCGACGGCGGGCACCTGTGCATTATCGGCCTGCAGGGCGGCGCCAAAGCAGAAGTGAACCTGGGCTACATGCTCACCCGCCGCCTGTCGGTGCACGCCACGAGCCTGCGCACCCGTTCTGATCAGCAGAAGGCCGAGATTCTGCGCGGTGTACGCGAACACGTGCTGCCGCTCATCGAATCCGGCAGGATTGGCGTGGGCCTGGACCGTATCTTCGATATGGAGGAGGCGGCTGCCGCCCACGAGTACTTCGACTCGGGCCAGCATCGCGGCAAGATTGTGCTGCGCATGGTCTAGAGATTGCTGTGCTCCCCGCGGTGCCGCTTCATGTCGGTGTCGGGGGGGTCGCGTGAGGGGCGTGATGAAAATCAGGGTCGAAATGATTAACTGACTGCTGACATCTCGTCACTAAAAGAGATTTAGGGTAACCTAAGTATAGGGAGGTTTGCGGGTCGCCACAGAGCCCAACGCCGGCAGCCTCCACAGACCAACCAATACGGCACACACACCACGCAGAGGAGGACACATGGGACTTAAAAGCTACCTGCAATCACGCCGCGACGACGCCGAACTCGGTAAGGGTATCTGGCGCCGATCCCACGACCGGTTCATTCGCGGTATTGACCGCTTCCACCAGGTCCTCGAACGCCTAGCGGCAACCGATTCGTCCGCCCCTATGATTGAGCTCATCGTGCCGGACGCAAACACGCTCGCAGACCTGATTCCGCGCGTGCGCGCAGTCGCCATGGAGGCGCACCGCCTCGCCCCCAGCGACGGCGATATTCCCGCCTCCCCGTTCGGCACCTACTCCGACCTGAACCGTGCCCTCTCCAAGGCGGGTAACGCCGTGGCACTCTGCGCGGAAGCACTCGCCATGGCACGCTGCTTCGGCGAATGCGCCACCGGATGCGACCGCCAGGTGAGCGTGCACCGTCGCGTGGAAACCGTCATCCAGCACATTGAGGACGCCGAACGCCTGATTCAGCGCGCCCAGAAGGAAGCCGCCGGCGAGCTGATCTTCGACGATGGAATCCCCGTGGGCCGCACCCAACTGGTTGAGGCATAGCGCCGGTTGAGGTATGGCGCCGGGCCTAAATTGCGGTCAACAGGCGAGTTAGTTTGATGTGCACTTCGACAGGCGATACGCTTAAAGAGGAGGTGTAGGACGCTTCTTATGCGGTTCCGTCACAATGGAGGTGACGACACAATGCGATGGTACGCGCGGAAGAACCGCAGGCTTTTTCCTGCCCCTCTACGGCACAACCCAATGCATATACAATTCACGGAAGAAGTCACACACCATGTTTGAATTCCACCGCAATGAGCGTGCGCGTCAGCTGCGCCCCAGCCTCTCACGCTCTTGGCTCCTCGTGCGCGCCAACTCCTCCGAAGAAGTTTTTGAAGAGGCCTTCGAATCCGAGGCTGACTCCATCATCATCGACCTCGAAGACGGCTGCCCCCCTGAAGAGAAGGACGCCGCCCGCGAACAGGTCGTCCGTATGCTCAACTCCGGCGTCGTCGCATGGGTGCGAATCAACGCCATCACCACCGAACACTGGTGGAAGGACGTCAAGGCCCTCAAAAACGTGAAGGGCCTGCGAGGCGTCATGCTCGCCACCGCAGAGCACGCCACCGACATTGACCGCACCGCAGCCGAGCTGCCCCCCGGAACCCCCATCATCGCGCTGATTGAGTCCGCACTCGGCGTGCACCACTCCGTCGAAATTGCCCGCGCGATTGGTACCTTCCGCCTCGCATTCGGCGCAGGCGACTACCGCCGCGACACCGGCTCCTCCGCAACCCCCATGGCGCTTGCCTACGTGCGTTCGCAGCTGGTCATCGCCTCCACCCTGGGTGGTCTGCCCGGCC
>ERZ773024.101-NODE-101-length-29886-cov-4.283933_pt1 | contig 29886 bp, 17 predicted proteins | sample MGYA00511667_ERZ773024 | MGnify/ENA primary metagenome ERZ773024 (study PRJEB29015, sample SAMEA2738117) | human oral metagenome | biome: human oral; feature: human-associated habitat; material: saliva | place: China | collected 2258 ... | reverse complement strand
TGCTGCATCGGGCACTGTGGCAAACGGTGAAGGTGATGGCGTGAGTGCCTTTACCGGATCGATCCGTGAAACTATGGACGCTCATAGCAAGGCTGATCAAGCTCGTCGCTCCCAGCTGACCTCGGGTGTGAAGGCTGTGTATCACGGTGGTAAGGCAGCGGCTCGCGCATCTGTTGGTGACGCGGCAGGGGCAGCCCAGGATGGCAGCAAGGCTGTTGGTGATCTCCAGCAAGCTCGTAGCAAGGGCCAGGAAGCCAAGGCTCACCGTCAAGTGGCCGAGGCTCCACGCCCTGTGCGCCGGGTGCAGCAACCACAGCAGAGTAGTGCTCCTGCTCAGGCTCCCGCTCAAGCTCCTGCTCCAAGGCCCGCACCTACGCAGCCTGCTGCACCGGCTCGTGGCCGCGCTCCACGTCTGGCGGCTCAGCCATCTAGTCCACAGGCACCTGCGTCACCCCACCTGCCTCCGACTGCCCCACGAGGTGGAACAGGGATGAAGCCCAGCGGTGGTCCGTCTATCCCACCGATTAAGAAGGGATAGGGATGTGACACACGCAACGCCCTCGGTTGTGTTGGATAACCAACATGATCGAGGGCGTTTCCCTTGCTCGTTATAGACGCTTTGTGTACAATGGTTGTAGGTCATGAGTGGATGTATCTGACAACCAGATGATGCTCTGGCCGTCAAAGATACGTACGTACAATTGATGAGAAAGGAGACTTAATATTATGTCTCTCAACGTTCTTGCATCCGAGGTGACAACTCGCCTCATGGTGCCTACATCCGGGTGGAGTGCAAAGACTCTCTTGGAAAAGGTGTTCAGTGAAGGAAAGACCTATCTTGGTCTGGCTCTTGGAATCTTTGGCCTGGTCTTGATCGGCTGGTCGATCTTCAAGCTTGTTGGTAAGTTCATGCAGACCCAGGGTTCACAGCAAACCTCGTGGTTCATGATCCTTCTGGCATTCATGTTCGGTGGCTTGCTCCTCTTCGGTGGCGTTTCGATGATGATGAATATTGCACAGGGTGCAAAGGAATCATTCGAAGAACTCGGCGGCGGTATGATTCTGCCTTATGCGTTGACGTTCTTGCCGTAAGCACGGCGTGATGTCACGACCTATCAACACAGCCGGGGCCGGGGAACCGGCTTCGGCTGTTGTTGTTTTTATGTGCGTCCCTTGATCTCAATTTATGTCTACGAAAGGATCCTATTATGGCGTGGAATCGTCGAAAGAAAGCTCAGGAAGAATCCGCCCGGCCTGGCACAGTAGAACGTATTGGTGGCGAGGAAGTTCCGTCAGGTTTTTCCCACAAACTCAAGCAATTTCAGACGAAGTATAAGTTTGATTCTCACCATGCGATTGAACGTTTTGGTGTAGCTGTTGCCATTTTTGGCTTCACTGGTATTGCTCTTTTTGCAGGAGCGGGTGTGTCCTCGTATGCGAATGGACAAGAAAAGCTCGGAGCAACAGCTCTTTATACTCAGTCGTTTACCACCTCGCGTACCCAGGTAGGTGGCTCTGTTATGGGCGTGTACACCGATCCGTCGAAGACGCGCACGATGGTCTTGCTCTCAGTTAAGGACGATAACCGTCTTCCTTCAAGCGCTGATGATTACCAGGTCTTCCTCACCGGCACTGACACCGAGATGGGCCATCACTCGCTCAAAGGCCAGCCGATCACGGCGCGCTATGTCACTTTTGGTAATAATGCGAAGTATATGGGTGTCGTGCTCGATAACCCGAATAAGTTCGATCTGCGCATTCTCGATATGATCGTGCGTATTAACCGTGAGGTTTCGTATAAGGACACGGGTGATGGTTCTGGTGCTCAGGCTGGACCGTCGTCGGATTCAACACAGAATTCAAACACCAAAGGTAAGTCGTTTGAGAGGTACGATCAGATCAGGATCGCGTTTAACCCTGTGGCAACTGGGTCTACCGAGATGAATCTGGGTGTTGCCGGAAGTGATTTCAACGCCGGTAACGTCTATCACGAGGCTGTGACCCGCGATGCTGAGCAAAAGTTGCGTGACAAGATGGATGGTCAACTGCTCCAGATGCAAGCTGATCTGGCGAAGATTGATCAGTACAATTCCCAGATTGCGACGACCACTGTCAATGACCGTGGAACCATCTTGAAGTTGAACGATCCGCCTGCGCCGGAGATCATTGCAGGCGATCAGGTGACGGGACAAGATGCGAAGAGCAGCAAGACGGGACAATCAACGTTGGCACTTGTGTCCAAGAAGGTTGTTCCCGGTGGTTACGACTTTGACTGGCGCAAGGGCAACGTCAGCGAGGGATACCTCGATCGGATTGTCCCCAAGGGTATGAGCTATGTGGACTTTATGAAGGCTCAGTCAAAACTCACCGCTCCTGCGCCCGTCTGGGATAAAGTCGAGTTTACGTTGAATAACGGAACACCACTCAGCGTTTATACCAATCGGGATACTTTTATCAAGCCGTTGCTTGACTTGCGGAGTAATCTTATTGCCTCATGGCAGACATATTACGAGCACAAGAAGGAGTATCAGGTGACGTCGTATTCCGACTTGCTCAATCTGGAGATTGAGTTGCGTAACGTCCGTTCGAATACGACTCAGAACACGAACGCGAACGTTTTGACACTGTACTGAGAGAAGGAGATGTGTGATGACAGTGAGTAAAGGCGTAGCTGGTGGGCTAGACCCATTAAAGGGCGATGCTTCTACCCCTGAGACGATTGATAAACCTGATCGTTCTCCATCTCAAAGTGATGCACCTGAAAAGGTTGATACAGGCGCTAATGGTACCGACGTGATGGGATCGGGTGGGGCAGCTCCTGGTGGAGCACCCTCTGGTATCGGCGGCGTTCCTGGCGCGGGTAAGGGTGGTAAGGCTGCGGCAGGTATGGCTGCTGGTGCTGCTGCACCAGTTGCTGCCCAAGCTGCTGCTCTGGCGACGTTCCTTAACTGGCTGAAAACCGTGATGATGACAGCCGTTGCTGCTGCTCAGTCACTGTGGTCTATGGCAGCAGGCGCTCTCGTCGCTGCTGGTAAGTCGATCGTCGGGTTCTTTGCTGGTATCGGTGCCTCAGTTTCAAGTGCGATGGGTGGCATGGTCTCGGCGGCAACAGCGGGTGTTGCTTCGTTTGTGGCTCTAGCAGTTGGAGCTGTCGGCGTGGTCGGTGGCGCTCTTGCGATGCGCGATGGCGACACTGCCTCTCGCGATGGATTGCTCCCTTCATGCACTGTTGAAGTGAACAACGCTGTGAAAGCATCTGAGGGTGCTCAAGGCGATTTCTCGGCTCAAACAGAAGAAAACGCCAAGACGATTTACTCTGTGCTCTCGGCATGGGGAATGTCGAATGAGAATATCGCTGGCATCCTTGGCAACTGGTCGCATGAGTCGGGTATTGATCCAACGAGCGTTGAGACGATCTTTGACGAGAAGTTCACGATTGGGCCGCGCAAAACCGATGCTCAGCTCAAGAACTTTAAGATGGCTCAAGTCGATCCGGCCTACGCTGCTCGTTTCCCTGCCATTGACCTCATGGGTATTGGCCTGGGGCAGTGGACGAATGGTCGTAACACGCTGCTCACCGAGTATGCAAAGTCGATCAACAAGCCGTGGTACACGCTGGAAACTCAGCTTGGCTTCATGGTGTCCAAGGATGATCCAACCCGCGTGGGCCAGGTGAAGGCTCTCATCAATAACTCTGAGGGTGGCAGCGTGTCTGCTGCAACCTCGTACTTCCTCACGAAGTGGGAAGGTATCAATGATGGAACGCTGGGAACCCGTGAAGCCGCTGCTGGCACGTGGTTTGCCAAGATGGGCGGCTGGTCCAAGAATCAATCTCTCGCTGACTCGATTCTTGCTCAGTCGGGTAGTGCGGTGACAGGAGCGAACAATGCTTCTGTTGCTCAGGCGGCAAGTCAGTGTAAGTCTTTTGCCGGACACGTTGATAACTCGTCGCTGGTCAAGGCTGCGTTGTCCTACGCTTGGCCGTACAATGATGAAGGTAAGGGCAACGACGGCACCGATTTGTACAAGTACCTCCACAAGGAAGTACTTGGTGAGTCGGATCATTTCTTCGCCTCGTGTGACCGCACTGTGGCAACTGCTGTTCGTTGGTCTGGGACGGATGATAGTTACCCTGCTGGTGGCGTGTCGAACCAGCTCGCCTATCTCCAAGGCGAAGGTAGCTCGAAGTGGAAGCCGGTTGATTACAACGGTGATAAGTCTAAGCTCCAACCGGGAGATATCCTCTTGCGCACAACTGGCGGCGTTTCGCACACAGTCATGTACGTGGGTGAAGACTCGGTGAAGGAAGTTTGGGGCGAAGGAAACTACGAGTCTCATGGCGAGATCGTTTCCGGTTCGCTCAACGACCGATCCCCTACAGTTGGTCAGTTCTACACTGGTTCAACTGGTCTCGATACGGATTACTTGGCGTTCCGTAACGTGACGAAGGAGCAGTCCTCGAAGTTCACGTCCGTCACGGTGCCCTCTTCTATGCAGAAGGGGCAGGGGGATAAGGGTACGCGCCTGACTCCTGGACCGTGAGTTGTTGCATGGATTGATCACAGGCCCCGTACTAGATATTGCATCTAGTGCGGGGTTTTGTGCTAGAATGGTTGTATTGATACACGAGTGAAATCGCATCAAACGAAAGGAAGTGATAGCCGTGTCGAAACTTGATGACTTGATCGAATGGTCGCATACCCCGACTGAAAAGCCGAAGCGCACAACTCGCATCGACGTTGCCGAAGAATGGGAGCGTCGTCGCGCTGAAAAGGAGCAGGGTTCCAAGGAGAACACTCGCTCTCGCATTGGCCTCAAGGTGGGAGCAAGTATGGGTCTTGCTGCTCTTGGTATCGGTATTGCAGCGTTTGGAATGCAGGCCAAGCCTGTGGATCGCACGGCTGAGATTAACGATCTGAACGCTCAGATCTCTAGCGCACAGCACACCGAGCAGGCTGTTCCCGATGCGAACGTGGCGAAGAAGGCCGTGAGCGCTCTGCAAGAAAAGAGCCAGAAGGTTGCCGATCTCCAAAACGAATACAGGGGTTGGCAACCGAGCACTGCTGCTGCACAGGCACAGCAGGATGCACAAAAGTCCAAGGCACTGTATGAGGCGTTGGCTCAGTTGGTTCCGAGCAAGGCTGCTGGCAGGTGGTTCTCGCCTTTGGTTAAAGACGGGTCTGGCGGGGCAAATCCGATGCCCGCCGATCAGTACAAGTGGGAATCGGTTGTCACCTACGATGTGACAGACACGTCCGCTCTGCCGATCGCATGGCTGTGCAAGGGGAGCGACGGCACGCTGCTCGCATGGACGACAGCCACGTATGACGCCGGGTCTGGAACGTTCTCTAAGTTGCATACTGGCGTGACTAGCGCTGGAGCACGCTTGCTCATTAGTGATGACACGGCACATGCGAATGGAGTTGGTTGAGATGACACAAGAGAATAAGCCCTCGTGGGTTGTACGCTTTGGCGCGCTCATTGCAGGTGGCGCGATCCTGTGCGGTGGTATCGGTGTTGCGGCTGTTCACGGAAACACCGTGAGCGCCGAGAACGCACGCACTGAGGCATATGTCCAGCAGTTGCGCTCTCAGCTGGGTTCGGCTCAAGCCTCCACCACCACAGCGCAAGAGAATGTCTCGACCGAGACCACTGGCATGTCCCCGGCTCGTAAAGCCAAGGATGACGAGACTGTTGAAGCCATCATGAAGCAGGCGCTCACGTGGTCAAGCGGGCAGCAGTACATTGATGCGCGAAAGGCACTCATCGACCGTTGGCACTTGGACGAGAACTCTCAGTTCCTCAAGGTGTTTATGCCCGGTGAAGATGCAGGCGCGTGGCGCACAGACTCGTCTGGAAAGACGTACTTTGCCTATGAAGGTGCGAACTCGACTCTCGATTCGTTCACGAGCGCTGTGACAAACATTAACGGCACGAAGTACTCCTACTTTGCTGTGGTCGGTATTAAAACACGAAGCGTTGACGGTAAGGCAACCAGCACCTCGTACTCTACGATGAGTTACACCGTGGATAGCGATGGAAACGTTACTGATCTTATCGGTTGGGCCGGTTCACCTGGTCACGATCGGACGTACTAAGCATGTGCAGTCCCACATGTCATTGTTTTATTGAAATAATCTGAAAGGAAATCTCGAATGAACCTGACTTCTTTGGTTAAGACCTCCCGCACTCCCATGACTGACGATGAAAAGGGTGCAATCAAGCGAAGTGCCCGTATGGGCCTCTACGTTGTTGCCCGCGTCATCGGCTTTGTCCTATGGCTGTTCATCAGCCTGTGGATCACGATGTGGGGAGCACTGAAAGTTGTCCCAAACATGGGATCGTTAATCCAAAACGCACTGGGCGTGACGAGTGCAAATGCACACAACAGTGAATCGTTCATCACGTACTGGGTTGCTCCGATGCTGCTCACAACCCTGGTGATCTCCGCTGGTGTGATCGCGCTGTGCACATGGATGTGGCGCGTCATGAACCGAGGTTTTGATTCGATGAAGCGATGGGTTGATCGCGTGGGCGTTGTTGCTGACGGTGAAGTAACTCCGTCACTGGGCCGTGCCAAGAAGGTTGATTCGTTGGATGATGTTGACGAGCCAAAGAAAAAGAAGAAGTCGCGTCGGCGCTGAGCCGATGGTTCTACCCCTACTAAGGAAAGAGAGAATATATGAGTACCGTTACCGGAATGCGTCGCTCGAATCGCTGGGTACAACGTGCCCTGTCGATGCGAGACGTTGAAACGCGTGAGGTGGAAGGCGAAGCCGACATCAAGGTTCTTGTGGACACCTTGTATTTCACCAACCATGGACCAACCTCTAACTACCGACCCGTTCTCCATGTCCGTGGTCGTCTTGTTGGACTGGTTCCCTACGACACACCTGAAATCGCCTACGGCGTGACCGAGGTGACTTTTGATCGGAACATGGATGGCGGCGACTCAACGGTCGATGCATTCTATGAATTCTCCGATGAGCAGTTGGTCGCCCTTGTTCAAAAGGGTTTCTTTAACGAAGGTTTCGAACCCCCTGCCGATCTGCTCAACCAAGTGTGGCAGCTCCCGGCTCATTACAAGGGCATCGCAATTGCACCCCGAAACGAAACGGAAGCACCACTGGTGTTCCTTGATGTTGTGGACCGAGACGGACTTGTCATTGACTCCGAGAACTCCGGTCTTGATCTGTCCGATTACTTCCCGGACTACCTCAGTGAGATCCGCTCTCGTGAGAGTGAAAACAGCTTGTCTGCGGATCGGAGCATAGAGCGAACCTCTCAGGTGAACGACATGTTCGCCGGTATGGATCTGTCTGAGTACGACGAGGACGGTTCAGAGGGTCGAGTCAGCGAGGCAGAAGGTGCGTCGATTTCTCAGGCTCTCAGCGGTGCTTCGGTCACCACCTTGCCTGTCATGGAATCGCCTCTGTTCGATGCGCTCATGCGCAATGCTCAAAACAAGGCAGCCGCCCAGGTCGAAGCCGAGGTTGAAGCAGAAGAGACGCGCGAGGAAGAATCGAGCGTGGAGTCTGCTAAGGAGAGCACACTGGACTCGACGTTCAAGTCTGTGCTCGGTGACTTTGTTGCCTCTCAGATTGCTGAGAACAGCCCTGCTGTCACCGAGGCTTTGAACGATGACTCGATCCGTGAAGACATCGAAGCGCGTCTTCGTGAGAAGATGCCTGTCGCGGATGAGAGCGACGAGAAGGACAAGAGCGCAGGAGACAAGACGATCCACGCTCTTGACCTTGACATCGAGGACGAGGAACCCGAGTTCTAAGATGTCGTCATGCGGCAGGGGTGGTGAGATTGCGCCGCCCCTGCCCTTATATTCAGACGTTACAGAAAGGTTGAATGGTGAGCCTTAAGAGCAGCATCGTTGTCGTCAACGAGTTCAGCGTACCCACCCCAGGCTCTGGCAAAGGCGGATCACGTGGTGGTACCCCCGGCACCTACGTCATGCGCTATATGGCTCGCAAAGGGGCAACCGAACCTGTGACGCCGATCCGCAAGCGCGATACGGAAGACTTTATCTTGCGATACATGGCTCGTGAGAGCGCAACGGAGAAGGCTCATTCGCGCTACGAGGTCAAAGAGAGCGTGCTCCATGTCTCTGGGTTGGGCGGCGTTGCCTTTGGCTACGGCCAGCCCTCGCTCTCAGATGAAGGCGTGAGACGAGCCAGCGCTGACATTCAACGCCTGTTCGACGAGGGTCACACGGTGATGAAAACCGTGTTGTCATTTAGCCCCGAGTATCTGCAAGAAATGGGCGTGGTTCCCAAAGGCTTCGTGGCGAAGAACAAAGGCGATTACCGAGGCCATATCGATCAGATGCGCCTTCGCATGGCGATCATGCATGGGTTGGAGCGTATGGGGCATCGTTTCGATGACCTACGCTACGTGGGCGTGATCCAGGTGGACACCCTACATGTTCACTGCCACCTCGCAATGGTTGATGCCGGGCGCGGTCGGAGAGTGCGCACGGGCAAAGGCGTGCAGCAAAAAGGTAAGTTGACCAGCACGGACATCTCGGTGCTTCGCCGAGGCGTGGACTCGTGGTTAGACGAGAACCAACACGTGGCGCATATGTCGAGTGCCGTGGGGTATGAACGACTCAATGTGGCAGCGTTTGTCAAGCGATGGGCACACAAAAAGGTGCTCGAAGAGTCGCTCCCACAGCTGCTGCTTGCGTGCCTGCCTGCCGACAAGACCCTGTGGCGCTTTGGATCAAACCGAAGCGAGATGCGACGTGCGAACAGCGTTGCCACAGAGCTGGTGAGTGAGCTGCTTGAACAAGAAGGCTCACCGATGGCTTCCGCCATGCTCGCTGTCGAGACCTACGCTGGCCGTAGGGCACAGCGAGAGGGTTTGAGCGAGCAGGCGCGCAAGGCGCTTGTTCAACGTGGGTATCAGACCATTATGGAGCGAGGTGTCAACGGCTTGTATCAAGTCCTTGCCTCGTTGCCACCAGAGATGGCACATGTACGCACGCCGACTTTGGACGCGATGAGCCAAGACGTGGAGACCCTGATGGCAACTCATGCCCAGCAGATCAAGACGCGAGCTGGGGGCGTGAGCGCTGAGGATGATCTCGTGGGGTTTTCATTGCGACTGCGCTCGTATGGAACTCGCTTGCGGGAACATAACGCTCAGCGTGAGATGTGGCGTCAGCGTGCCTTAGAATGGGAGTCCGGCTTCCAAGCAGGAATCGTCTCGTCAACCTCTGAGCCTATGCACAGGCTCTATCTCGAAGAGGAAGAGTACCACGCCCGGTGCGTGAGTAAATATCGCTCACTGCTGGGGCCGCTCGCCACAGGTGTCGATGGTGAGAGCAGCGATGAGACGTGGAAAGAGGCGTTGTCTGCTGTCGATCAGGCACGCACGGGCGTCTTTGGCCTAGAGGGGCTGCTGGGGGACCGCTCCATCCCGAAGATGAAGGATGCGAATGAAGCTGAGCGTCTCGGTCAGGTCTCTCACGGCGTGAGTGGTGGACGCTTGCTGGTGGCCGGTGGCTCAGCAGGTCGCCAGACGCTCAAGCGGCGCTTGGAGAAGGCGCGTGAGACGCTCAAAACCCGTATGAACGATCTGGTGTCTACTTTGTCGGGCAAAGGTCTTGTCATCAAGGCTGTAGGCGATGAGTCTGCTCATGAGAGTGAGCAGACAGAGGGTGCCCTCACTGTGGTGCAAGGAGAGCGCTGGTCATTGTCTGAAACCAAGGGTATGGATCTTCACGACGTTAGATCGGACACGGTGGTGGATATGGCCTTGGGACGCCACACGGCTCAGGGCTTTGTTCAATGGGCGCGCAGACGAGCGCGTCTGGTCGATGAGGCTCGAACCTACCTGGAGCAATCAGGCCAGAGCACCATCGTTGAAGCCGTGTTGCCCCTGGGTGACGTGCGCCGGATGAACAAGGTGGCTGATGATCTGGAGAAGCAGATGAGCGCTCAGAGTGGCGATCTGGTTCTCACAAGCGCGCTCAGCGATGTTGTTCCGATGAAGAAGAGGGTGCGTCGGAGTGCAACGGTCAGCTTTGACGAGGGTTTGGCTGGCATCGTTCGTGACAGTACATGGCGCGAGACAGCAGACTTGGTTCCTCAGATTGAGGCTGTTTTGGACACGCCTGAGAGTGACACCATGGATGCATCCGACGATATTGAACTTGGTTGACGTTCTACTTGACACTCAGTGTTTTCTCGTATTATGATGAAAGAGCGTTGCACGGGAGGGACCCGTGTATATGAGAGGGCTGATTAACCCTCGACTGACGCTCTGCGGAGCGGGATTAGGAAGGAGGATGGCGCAATGGCTATTCTACGTGGTAAGGGTTCGATGTCGGGTGTTGAGTTGGTGGTTGTCGAATACCCCAACGCACACTCGAAGGATGGCGCTCGTTTCTTCTTGGATGCACAGGTGCGACCTGTTGAAGGTGTGACCCCTCAGCAAGTTCCTCACTTGGTGTCGAAGAAGCGCGAGCTTGATGGTCGAACGGTGTATGATCACCAGGCCGGTTACAGTGTGTCTCAGCGAGATGCTATTGTTGCTGCGGCTGGCGATAACTTCGTTCAGATGCCTGAGCGTGACGGTCATCCGGGACCTCGCGTTTACGCGGTGAAGGCAGACGTGATGCCTGCATCCGGTAAGCAGACTGGTCTTGTTATCAACACGAAGACTCTTGAGCCTTCGGAGTTGGCGATCGACGATAAGATCTTCGATGAGCTGCGTGCAGCTTCGAAGGCAGCTAAGGAAGCTAATGAAGCTCGCAAGGCTGCTCAGAAGGACGCAGAAGCCGAGGTTAGCGCCGAGGCACAGGTCGAAGAGGTCGAGATCGAGAACGACGAACCGGAGTTCTGATCGTTTGGTAGGTTTACACCTCCCTTTACCCCTGCTGGAGAAATCTGGCAGGGGTAATTTTTATATGCAATGAAGCTGTGCTAGAATGTTGGTATACCAAGTTAATCGATTGGAACGGAGAGTTAATGTGTTCGACAATGATCGCCTGAATGAGGCTTATCCTATGCTGCGAGATTTTGCGTCTCGTCTGGGCAAACCCGCGCGTGAAGTTGTGGGCCGTGAAAAGGAGAAGGTCTCATTGATGAGCGCTCTGGCTCGCCCCGAGATGTGTAACGCGATCCTGCTTGCCCCGCCTGGAACTGGCAAGGCTCATCCAAACGATGAGCTGATTCCGGTTGCAGACGAACGTGGCTACGTGCGCATCGGGATGCTTAAGGTGGGGGATCGTGTCTTTGACGAACACGGAGACCCTGTTGCTGTCACAGGTGTGTTTCCACAGGGGTTGAAGCACGAGTACGAGATGGTGACGAACCGAGGCGATCGAGTTCGTTGCAACGATGAGCACCTGTGGACTGTGCGTCGTTGCGGAACTTATGAGTGGCAGACATTGTCGCTTCGAGAGATTATGAACCAGGGCTTGGTGGATCAACGTAACGGGTGGTTGGTATGGGAGATCCCTGACTCTGGAGCACTGGTGCGACAGAGCCGTCTGCTCCCTGTTGATCCTTACGTGTGCGGAGCGTTCCTCGGCTGGGGTGTACGCATTGACGAGCGTGGCTACGTAAGTATGCCGAATGAGGCTCCCGATGAGGTTTTTGCTGTCATCGAAGAACGCATGGGATGGGCACGTCAACGCGAGAAGTCTCGGTCGATCTTTATCCACGAGGGAACAGGCAAGCGCGTTGAAGGCCCGCAGCTGATGACGCACCCGGCGTTCACAGGTTTGATTGTCAAAGATGAGGAACAACGCCGTATTCCTTGTCTGTACATGACGAGCAGCGTTCATGATCGTCAAGAGATGTTGCGAGCGCTCAGGGAAAGCGAGTCGTATCGAGATGTGTTCTCGCCTTTCATCTGGAAGGTTGATATCGATATGCACGAGCTGGAGTGTTCTCTGGGTCGAATCGGTGGCTTGATCGCTGAGGTTATTGACAATAACCGTGAAACAGAGATGACCTGCATCATGGTGGACTCGGACACCCACTTGTATCAGGTGGGCCGGGGTCACATAGTCACGCACAACACCGTGCTCGTGCAGTCGTGCATGGAAGATGATCCGGCTCGTATTTACCTCGAAGTCGATATGGCGAAGATGATCTCTGACTTGTCGAACCCCGAGGAAATGGCTGCACGCCTCAAGGCTCTGTTCGATGAGGCAGAGGCGTTCTCTAAGGCAGAAGGCCGGGAAGTCGTACTGTTTATTGATGAGTTCCACCAGGTGGTTCAGCTCTCTGCTGCTGCTGTGGAAGCACTCAAGCCTTTGCTCGCGGCCTCTGGTTCGCGTGGGATCAAGGTTATTGCAGCAACGACCTATGACGAGTTCGATGCCCATATTGCCTCGAACCTACCTTTGGTAGAACGTCTTGCTCGTATCAATATCCCTCAGACGAACCGTCGAGTGACCATTGAGATTCTCAAGGCCATGGCACAAAAGTATGGTGTCGATCAGGGCATGATCAGTGAGTCTCTGTATGAGCAGATCTTTGACTACACGAATCGCTACGTGCCTGCCTCTGTGCAGCCGCGTAAGTCGATCCGTGTGCTTGATGCCATGGTGGGTCGCCACAGGTACCTGGGTGAGCCTATGGATAAGAAGCTGCTGGCAACGGTGTTGAAAGTCGAGTTCGGTGTCGAGGTGGAGATTAACGTCGATGCTACGGCGATTAAAGCCGAGCTGGACAAGCGCGTCTTTAGCCAGGACTTTGCCACGACGTCGATCGCACGGCGTTTGCAGCTGTGCGTGGCCGGGTTGAATGACCCGGATAAGCCTCAAGCATCGCTGTTATTCACGGGCAGTTCCGGGGTTGGCAAGACAGAAATCACGAAGCAGCTTGCAAAGATTCTTTTTGGTGACGACCAACGCCACCTCATCCGTTTCGACATGTCGGAATGGGGCCGAGACGACAGCGTTGATCTTTTCCGTGAAGAACTCGCTCGCCAGGTGTGGGCGACGAGTCACTGCGTGCTGCTCTTTGATGAGATCGAGAAGGCGTCACCACTCGTTGTACGCCTGTTGCTCCAAGTGCTCGATGACGGTCGTTTGTCTGATAAGGATGGTCGCCAGGTGTCGTTCCTGAACACGTATATCGTGTTGACCACAAACGCTGGCAGCGAGATCTACCGTACTATCGGTGAATATAACGCCGATGACCACGGGAGCGAAGAGACGATGCGAGATTACGAGAAGATCATCGAGACCTCGATCAAGAGTGAAGATGGTGGGAAGTTCCCACCCGAACTCTTGGGCCGTATCGATGCGATCGTCCCGTTCCAGCCTCTGTCTCGCGCCACGCTGCGCAAGATCATGACGAAGAAGCTCGCCGAAATGATCACAGACGTCAAGCGTAAGCACGGTATCCATGTCACAGTTGATGGACGTGTGTTGGAGTTTCTCGTGGAAGATGAGGCGCGGAGCGACTCGGACTCTGGTGGTGCTCGTGACATGGTGCGACGAATGCAGCGATTTGTGACAACGGAGATCGCCGCGTTTATCAACGAACACCCGCATGAACGCAATATTGCCGTCAGAATTGAAGGCACATTGCGTAGTGAAGACGTGTCGATTTTGAAGTCGGATGCGCGTGTTGTGGTCCAACCTTATGATGCAGTTCTTGCGTAAAAGCGAATATGCTCGTGTATCAACATCGTCACGCAAAAGTGTGATATGCTGATACACGAGTGTAAACCTCGCGATGCCGGTACCATTCATTACCGTGGTGGGGTGGTGGTACCGGCTCCATCACCCATTTGATCAAACGAAAGGATTTCAATGTTGTTTGGCAAGAAAGACAAGGCTGCTGCCGATGGCGGCGGCGCAATCGAAGAGACTCAGGCAGCCGCTCCTGCCCAGGCTGAAACGAAGGCACCAGCCGTTGATGCACGCGCTGCGAAGGACTCGCTCACCCTGGTTATTGATGAGACTGAACCCGGCGCTGCGCTCGATATTATTCGCCAGAACACCGAGTGGCTTCTACCAAACGGTATTGGCGTGATCCTTGCGCTCCCTGTTGATGCTTCGATCGAAGATGGCGGTATTGGGGGTCTTGGTAAGGTCTCGTCCAAGGGCAACGAGGACAAGGGATCAATCCTCCAGCGGATCGCTGACGATAAGATCCAGGTGTGTGCGACTGAAGATATGCTTCGTCACAATATCCTGGGCGTGATCCCCACTCCCGCCTCCCTTGGACCTGATGGTATGGGGGAGTACACCCTGTTCGACCGTGCGAAGTTCTTGCTCACTTCGGTGACCCCTGCTGCCGATGGAACCCTGGAAACCGTTCCTGTTCATTTCGATGAAGCAACAGGCTTGATTGAGGTTCCCGATGGAGACATCGATACTGTCACCCTGGCTCAGGCTCAGGAGATCGCATCGGGCAGCGTCACCCTGGCATCGCTGATCCCAACGCTGTGGAAGCGTCTCGGCGGAGACGGGGTTGAAGAGGAAGCTGTAGAAGAAGTGGTACCCGAAGAGGTGCATGAGGAAGCAGGAGTGGCTGCTCCTACGCTTCCGCCTACCGCTGCTCAGAGTGAGTCTGTTGAGGCTGTTGAAAACCTGCCTCACTTCGATCCCGATGACATCCCGGATGAACCGATGGCTGATGAGCTGCCTTCGGATGAGGGTCTGTATGACGAGGATGATGAGGATGAGAACCCCTTTGATGACATCGAAGAGGCTCCCGCTCCTGCCCCGCATGTACCGACCCAAACTGAAGAGGTAGAGGTCGCTCCTGAGGTCGCTCCGGTGGACGAGCGCGTCTTTAATAAAGACGCTGTTCGCACAGCCGTTGCTCGTCGCTTCCTTGATGACAGTCTGGATTTTGCCGTTGATATGACGCCTTTCGAGACCCTACTGGGTTACGAGGTTGATACCCCGGCTCAGTTCTCTCTGGATCATCTGGACAGCACCAACTGGCTCGATGGTCAGATCAAGATGCTCTCTCAGCAGGCGAACACCGTTCTTGCTGACCAGCGTCGTCGTGATATCGAGGAACTGCGTAACCTGTTCTTCTCGCTCGTCTCACGTACGGGAGATGAGATCTCGTCTCAGATGAGCATTGACGAAGACGCCGAGAACACGTGGGCCAAGACCATGGCTGAGGTCAATGGTAATGAGACAAAGGCTCTTGCCGATTTGATTGAGATTTCTGAGAAGGAGAAGGCTGTACTCGCCGATCGGTACCAGCAGGAACGTGAAGCCTTTATCCAGGCTCGAATCGGGGAAGAGCGCGTGCGTTACGACGAGCGTCACAAGCCCGCTCTGACTCGCCAGATGGACGACTTGGAAGCATCGATTCGCTTGGACATCGAATCCGACTACGAGGCACGCCGCTATGAGATTTTGCGTGCTCGCAAGACCTCGGCTCGCGGTGCGTTCGATGCGGCCATCACTAAGGTGATGGATCACCTCATTGAAAAGCGCGCTGAGCAGGTGCAGCGTGAAGCTGAACTCATTGAGAAGTTCCGCGTCGAGATGAGTGACTTCCTTGATGAGAATCGTAAGGAAGATATCGCTCGCACTCAGGCTCTCCAAGAGCAGCTCTCGCGTCAAAATATTGTTGAGGAAAAGAGCGCTGAGTTTGCAGCTCGTGAACAGGAGTTGCACGAGCAGATCGCACGTGAACGCGATGAGGCCCACAAGCGCGTTCTAGCGGCTCAGGACGAAGCGAACAAGGTCTTGGAGCGTATGCGCCAAGAGAATGAGGCACAGCTTGCTCAGGCTCGCGCCGAGATCGAGCGTGCGAACGAGCGCGTGAAGGAAGAAGCCGAGCGCGTTGGCGTTGTTCGTGATGAGATCGCACGTCAGTTCCAGAGCCAGGTCGAGTCGCTGCAAACCGACAAGCAGCTGCTTATGGACCAGATGGATCGCGAGAACCTTGTTGCTAAGCGAGCTAACCGTCTCTACATCGCGTTGGCTGTCTTGGTGGCTCTGGCGTTCCTCGCACTGGGCGTGATCATTGGAATGTTGATGCCAGGCGGGGCAAGTTCGAGTGCACACGCTGCTTCAATGATCTCATGGGTGATGAATAGTGCTGCTGGTGGTGGTACATTGGGTGTCTAAGCACCCGTGCACCACTTGGTAGCGTAAGAAGGGGATACGGTCTGGGAAATCTGGGCCGTATCCCCTCTTTTTGTCTTTGATACGACCTGTGTATATCTGATATGATTGTATTGGTGTACCAAACGAATTAAAAGGAAGGTAACGATATGGGTTGGCGTCGAAAAGCCAGAGGGCAGGCCCCTCGTGAAAAGGGGAGCCAAGCGTGGGCACAGCTCGGTCAGCAAGACGAGCTGGACTCCTTGGCGTACCAGGATGTCCACGGGGATCAGCAGCTTGAGCGTAGTGAGATTGAAGCAAAGCTCTCTCCTCGCTCTCGTGAGATCGCCTCAGCAGCGGTGGGCATACTTGTTTTCATTTCCGTCTGGGTGATCATTTCGTTTGGTTCGATGGGAATTGCAGCGGTGAAAGACTCGCTGTGGCATTCATCTGTACCGAGCTACTCCGTTGAGAATAAAGATCTAACAAAGGCTTTGCACCGCTCTGTAATCAGCGAGGTGTGTTATTCTCCGACTTTGGAAGATGGCAGTATCGACCCATCCGATGAGATGTGCTACGAGTCAACCAAGGCCGTTCCTGAACCACAGTGGCACAAAGACGCTGTGGCAGCAGAAAAGGCCGAGCGGGATGCTCAGCTGGCTGATCAACCACAAAGTGCTCTGGGGTGGATCTTCTCACTCGGTTGGATCAAGTTTTTCGTCTCCGCCTTCGCTGGTGGAGCAGCATGGGGGGCGCTGCGTCTGGTCTTGATGCGCAATCTTAAGGCTCAGAACCTCATGCGTGATACCACGGATATTAACCAGTACAAAAACGACCAGCACGTAGCCTTGCCCGAAGAGGTACGTGAGCGCTTCGACGTTGTTCCCGATGTGGGAGCACACACAGGAGTCAGTGCGACAACGCTCATCTCACACTCGATGGTGGCGAATAAGGGTATTAAGCCGGTGGCCTTTGCCAAGCGTGCTGAGCAAGACGTGCTTGATGACGATGGTGACGTGACTTTGTATAAAGGTGAGGTTGTCACCGATGAACATGGAACCCCGATCACTGATATGGTTCCGATGTTCGATGAAGCCTTTGGAACGGCTCTGTGGGACGCCTCTGGTTTGCCTGATAACGACAAGTTGCGCCGTCGTCTGGATCCCAGCACTGTTCCCTACAACCCTGGGAACGCGAGCCGAGATAAGCTCAAAGGTTTTGCGACCCTTGCTGACCTCGTGAACGGGGAGTGGGAGCTGCCAACATACGAGCCTCAGCGCCCGGCTGGTGTTTATTATGTGGACACGGCCCCGGCCAACACCATGATCCTTGCTATGACGCGTGCTGGTAAAGGTCAGACGTACATTGAGCCAATGCTTGATATCTGGATGCGTCAAAAGCGCCCGGACAACATGGTCATCAATGACCCCAAGGGCGAACTTTTGGTGAAGAATTACGTCCGCGCCACTATGCGTGGGTTCCAAGTTGTGCAGTTCAACCTCATCAATGCCATGAAAACGGACATTTACAATCCGCTTGGAATGGCAGCGGAAGCAGCACGCGAAGGTGACCAGACCAAGTGTGCGCTCTACGTTGAAAATATTGCCGACGTGTTTTTCCCGGTCGATGGAGCAGAAGACCCTGTGTGGCCGAACGCTGCGAATAATGCGTTTAAGAGGGCCGCATACGGCCTCATTGACTACTACCTGGAAGAAGAGCACCAGCTGCGTCAGTACGCGATGCGACATGGCATGGACCAGAAGGTTTTGGAACAAAAGCTCGATGCCATGTGGGGCAAGGTGACGCTCTATAACTGCTATCAGCTATTCGTGCAGCTCACCTCTAAGAAACGCAAATCTCCGATGACTCAGATGAACGAGCGCCTCAAGGGTGGGTACTACGACCAGATTCAGGACGAGGACGAACGTCAGGAAGCGATCAATCACGATCAGGCACAGGCCGAACGCATTGAGTTCTTGTGGGAAGACAAGCCTGAGCTGGACTTGCTCACCTTGTTCTTTAACGCGACCGAGGCTCTACCTCAATCGACGATGCGCACGCTCATTGCCAACGCGAACAACGCGCTTCGTGCAATGGCGGGTGCTGAGAAGATGCTCGCGTCTGTCTACGGTATCGCTATCACCGCAATGAGCTTCTTTACCGATCCGACGATCTCGACACTGACCTCTGGTACGCCCTCACAGAACACAGATCTGGGCGGGTTGTCGTTCCCTCGTCGTTTCGGTGTCCGTTTCGCACAAAACTTCACTAAGCGAGACGGACTCATCGGTGCTCAGGCGAAGTGGGACGCATTTGATGATCCCGAGTTGACACATAACCTCGGGAAAGACTTTGAGCACGAGGACACAGTCGTGCGAGAAGGCTGGGCGCGTTACTACTTCGATGGGAAGTTCCCTCACGATGTCGCATACTTGCGACTGCGTTTGTTTAACCCGCATACCGGCGTGCTCTTGAAGACGTTCTACTTCCAGTTCACGAAGGGGTACCAGTTGTCCCTGAATGGTCGTAAGTTCGTCAAAGACCCTGTGACTGGAAGCAAGATCATCCGTAATGGTGTTCTCGTGGAGATGGTGAAGGGTAAGGACGGAAAACTTGTTCCAGGTCATCTGAACTACCCCACGACTCGTCTTCTCGATAAGGCTGGGAAGCCTCAGACGGTGCGAGAGAGCGTGCCTGCCATTATCTTGTCGTCGGTGCGGTACTCGGAACAACCCAAGGCTGTGTTCCTGGTGACGCCACCGCACTTGATGAAGTACGCGAAGCTCGTGCTGATCCTCGTGAAGCAATTGGTGGACTTGAACTTTGATAAGTCCTATATGACCAAGTCGAGCCAGAAGCCGCTCTACAAGACGCGCTTCATGCTTGACGAGTTGGGTAACTTGCAGTCTGAGGGCCACGGTATTGCCGGGTTCGAAACCATGCTGTCGATTGGTTTGGGCCAGGAGCAGCAATTTACGTTGATTCTTCAAACGTTGCAGCAGGCTAGAGACGTGTATGGCGACTCGGTAGACAAAATCATCCAGGGAAACGTTGCCAATATCGTGTTCTTGAAGTCTACGGACGATACGATGATTGAGACGCTGGCGAAAATGTCTGGTACACGCCACCGCGCTGTACGTGATTCGAAGACGGTGACTCAGGATACCGAGCGACTGATCGAAGGGTTGAACGTCGAAGGTAAGGTCTCGTACACGATCAGTGCGAAAGAAGAAAGCGTCATTGGGTACAACGACTTGGCGTTCTTACCCGAGCGTAATTCGATCATTTTCTCCGCTGGTATTTCACCGATCTGGAACCGCAACGCGGAGATCTTGCCGATGTCGTGGCGTTTGTTCAAAGACACGATTCAGCACCCAGGGCACACGTATTCGCTCCAGACGATTCCGACCCTTTCGTCGGCTCTAGAGTTCGATGTGCGCTTGAACCAGCCTGACTTTGTCAAGATGTTGGACAAGCGTATTGAACAGGCTGCAAACGCGGCTGAGGCAATGAATCTGTACCAAGATGCTTATAACTTGGATGATTATGGCATCTCGATTCTGGACCCTGACGTGTATTCGGCTGAGGTTATGGACCTTATCGCCTCTATTGAGGCAGAACGCCAAGGTCAAAGTGATGAGTCCGAAGAATACGACATGATGAGTGAGGACGCGTACCGTGCTTTCGTGGGAGCGGGCTACGATGTCTTTAGCCAAGATGACATGATTAATGAGGACGTTCAGCAAGAAATGGCCGTGCAGCAGAAGATTATGGACGATCGGAATAAGAAGCGGTATGCCGAAGGTCAGATCAGCAGGGCTGATTTCATCGGTGACAACGGAAGTGTGATCCATAGTCTTGATGATGAGATCATCGCTGCGTACCGTGAGACCAAGCGTGAGCTTGCAGGAGACGCCCGGTTCTTTAGGGTGGATGCGAACGGATCGCTCTGTTCGCTCGAAGGCCGGGTGTACATCAGCCAGGGCCTGTCGAGCAGCGAGCTGCGCGCGATCCAGGATGCATCATCTGATAGCACCCAGGGCGTGTATGGGGATGATGAGTCGATCACGAATGCTGCTGAGCTTGGATCGTGGCAGGTTCACGATGCGTTCTATAAGTTCTTGAACAGCTGTGAATCGTGGGAAGATCTCGGTAACGGTGCTTTTGATCGAGCTATGGCTCGTATCCATGAGCGCCGGGAGAACGAGTGAGTCTCGTGATATGATGTAAACCCCGTCATGGCGCGCGGCGATGACGGTGGTACTACGAAGTGAGGTGGCGGTCCACATGGATCACCACCTCACTTTTGTTGTATGAGTTCTAACGCTCTACGTGTTTGATCCACCGGGTCTTGCCCGCGTCGTAGATCCTGTAGAGTCTATTGGCTAAAGCGGCTTCATGCTCGGTTTGACCAGGCTCGTAGGCGAGACCAGGATCGTCAATAAAACGCTGCTTCGTGTACGTGGAGCGGTGAACACGCTTCCACCTGGTTGTGTGCCCGACGTAACTGTAGCTCGCTCCTTGACGCTTATCCGGGGTGAAGCCCGCTGCCTGATACATCCCACCATCAGAGATGTCGTTGTCGCTCCAGGACGTCCACGTGTGAACGGGCAGAAGTGTCTCAGCGTGGGCCAGGAGACGGGTGAAACCACCAACGACAATGCCTAGTGTTGCGTAGCGCTGGATATCCCAGGTTCCCTCTGGCAGCGAGACGCGTGAACCGTGGTTCTTGCGCCCCACACCGAGCAGAGCGCGTAAAACCTCGTTTTGATCATAGAGACCGATGTTCACAGTACAGTTCACCGGGCCTTGGAGATGGTTGTCCTGCCAAAAGCGTCGGGCAACGTCTCCTGGAACGGTTCGTACTGTGAACTTGCGTGCATAGAGACGCTCACAGGCCAGTGGGTTGATGTCCGGTAGAACATCAGGTAGACGATCCACGGCGTGGAGCCTGTGTGCAAGAGCGCGCATGACGAGTTCGCGTCGATGCAGCCAGTCGTCTTCCCACACGTGAACGAGCCGGTAGCCCTGCTCGCGCGCTTCACGTGTTTTCTCAGCGTGATAGTTGTGGGGGAGAGGTTTGGCATGTGCTTCCTTTTCAGCAGCCTCAGAGTGCCAGAACACGCCGTCGAACTCGATGGCGAGACGGTGGTCAGGCATGACGATATCGAGTTCTCTACCCGAGGGGAGAACCGTATGGTCGTTACCGAGGACTGTGCTCGTGGGAACAAGAGAGTGGACCATCTCGGTGAGGAGTGTTTGAGACGGGTTGGCGTGGAGCCTGTAGCACATGGGGCACCCCGAGGGCTTCACACGGTTGCTCGGAGCGGTAAACCATGTGTGCTCCGGGTTGACTGTGCATTGCCAGAGTACAGGCGTGGTTCCGCCCTTGCTTGTGGTCGTTGCGAGGGAGCGATCCACGAGCTGCACAGCCAGATCTGGGTGTGTGGTTGCAAGATCATTGACACCAGGGACGATGACCCTGCCCGAGCAGTACGGGCACCCGGTTTTTTTAGTTGTACGTGAGTACGGCGTTGCTTTCCACGTGTGATCGGGATTGACCGAGCATTGCCAGAGCACAGACGTGTTTGACCCTGCTTTTAGAGTGGCAGCGAGAGAGTGATCAACAAGTTGTTTTGCTAAATCAGGATGCGTGGTTGCTAGGTCGCTGTGACCTGTTACGGGTTTACGACCTGAGCACTGAGGGCAGCGTGTTCCTTGGCGCGCGACGTTACTGAGCGGGGCAGTCCAGTGGTCGTGTCTGGGGTTGCCGCACCAGAACTCGACTTTTTTATTAGACGATCCAGTGAGCTGGGTGCGTAGGTCTTCATTAACCATGAGAGCGGCCACGTCGGGATGAGTGGTGGCAACGTCGTTGACACCGGGAATTACGGTTTTCCCGTTGCATACGCTGCATCCAGTGGGGTTCTTTGCGTTGGTGCGATTCATGGGGCTGGCCCACCACACGTGACGAGGGTCAAGCGGGCAGCGCCATTGGACTTTTTTATCTGAGCCGCGAGCAATGGAGCGAAGGGATTGATCAACAAGCTGGTCAGCGAGTTCGGGATTGAACTGTTCAAGTGTTTGAGAGGGTTTTCGTGGCATGGTGTGGGGCGGCTTTCTACTAGAAGTGGTTTATATTATCCATTGTAACATGGATGCATCATATGTAGCATTGTGTTAGACTGAGTTACGAGTAGAATCTCTATGCGAAAGGATAAAATCGTGGATAATGTCGATCGTTTAGCTACAGCAAAGAAGCTATTGTGCAGAGCAATTATGTCAGCAACTAGTCCATTCGATTTGGCGAAATCGTTATGGGACGTTGCAGGTTTAGAGTGCAAAAGTCATAAATTTACTGCGCTGAGCGGTATGATGCCTGTTCTCGCCGTTTTTGAGAGACTTTCTGATGGAGATTTATATTACAAGCAGCTCGATCCGAATACTGCTCTCGAATGGATTGGTTCTGCTCATGACCAATTTGGTTTAGATTATTGGATGGGCGCGGACGAAGTTGAAGCGAGCCTGGCTCAATTCACGAAGGAAGAATTGGCTATGGTGAAGCACAATATATGGTATTTGCGCGATCATGACCGTGATCGTGAGTTCGGTCGCCGGTATATTTGCTTGGCTCAACCGGAGTGGTTGCTTTATGAATATGGAAATGATGAGTTACGGAAGGCGATTTATCAATCGTTGTGATGTACGAAAGGAAAGGTGTTGGATATGACGCTCCCAAAGTGGCTTAGTATGACAAGTGAAGATTTGCGTGCAGAGATTGAGAAAACTAAGGCTGAGTTGAAACGTGTGGAAAAAGAGATACGCGAAGCTAAGGCTAAACAGCGCGTTCTTTTTGCAGAAGCCCTCATGACAGTTTGCGATGAGATCGAAAAAGAATACGCTGTTGTTTGTATGCTCAAGGAGCGAGCACAAACGTTGCTTGATGAGCGAGACAGGAAGCGTCGTGAAGCAGCGTTGAAGGCCGCTGAAACGCGTCGTCGTAAGGCTCAAGATTTGCGCGATGCATATGCTTATGATGCGTGGCTTGAGATCGCAATGGATCAAGAGTCATATGACGATGATGAGTTTGCTGATGATCAAAGCATTAGCGATTTAGAGCCTCTTGAGCCTGAAGCATGATGCTGATCAAGAACAGTTTGTACAGCTTACGAATATCGTCTTTGTCACAACACGGATGCGTGTCTGTGTAGAGCTGCCACGAGGCATCATGGAGCGCTGCGCTGGTGGTTCGCATACGGTAAGAGTATCGCTCGGACACCCAGTGCAGCGCTTCTTTGCGTGATTGAAACCGTGGCATCGCGCTCATCGCGCTGTGGCATAGTGGGCACAGAAGAACGATGTTCGATGGTTGATCATTCCCGCACACACAATGAGCTTGCAGGTGGGCACGTTCAAGAAACCGGCTTACGTCTTTCCATTTGAAACCCTCGTGAATTTTCACAGGCGGGATCCATCCGCACGCGAAACAAAACGGAATGTTCCACCCGATGACCACGCCTTTCATCCACGGCTGAGGATGTTCGCGCCAGTACTTGACGACTGTTGCAACCGAGGGCATGTGTCGTTTGTAGTGGTGTTGTTCGGCCAGAACGAGATTGGAAGCCATGGTTACTCCTTTGTCGGTGTGGCGTAAAAGGAAGCGGCGGCTCGCACAACATGTGTCATACGAACCGCCGCTACTCGCGCCCTGTGTGAGGTATTAACCCACGTTACGCTTCCTGAGAGCCAGAGTCAAACCACCGTGAGCAAGGCTTGTATTTGGCTGGTATTTTGACGGTGTTTCCGTTGAAAAGCGTGGGTTTTTCGGGTAATATGTAAGGGTAATCACCCGATCGGCCCGACTGGGCCGAACCTGAAAAGGAGAATGCTATGCAAACGCGTAATGCCGGTTTGCGTCGGTATATGTACGAGTACATGATCGCCCGTACGATCAATCGAACGAGTGAGCTGATCGGCTCTCCGATACTGGTTTCCCAGGGTCGTCACTTGCGCGATCTCATGGAAGCCAAGCTTAATGAAAATGGACGTTCGTTTAACGATGGGGACTTAGGCGTCCCCGAAGCACTCGACGCTATTCAAAGCGTCATGAGTGAGAACGTCCCAGGATACAAAGCCTTGTTCCAGCCTGCTGATACATCAAGTAAGGGTTACAAGGCGTTGTACAAAGACTTTACTGCGACGATTGGTCTGAGCGGGTCTGCTGGAGCAGCTGGACCGCGTCTGCCGATCTCTCCCTATGATCCTCGGTGGGGAACCCGGCGTAGCGTGAAGCAGGCTGGCTCGTCGATTCTGTATATTCTCGACGATGATATTGCTGCGTTTGCAGACGGCAAGCCGAGCAGCCTGGAAAAGGTCACGTCCTCAGAGCTGAAACTTTATCGCCTGAATGAAGATGGCGATGCGAAGGAAGCAGGCCAGGCACTGAGTCTCGATGACATCTCGGGTCTGACAGAACTCATGGGTCGCATGACGACGGCTGAGTACAATGACGTGCGCCAGTGGGTGCTCGACGGTGCGCGTAACCCTGAGACGGGGCGGTACAACGCCCGTCAGTTCATGTCTACTGATGCTTTGGCTCGTTCCCGAGCTGTGCTCGATATGTTGGCCGAAGAAGGCATCCCTTATACGATCGAGAAAGACTTGCGTCCCGGTCAGATCCGTGCTCGACTCACGGGCACGAACATGACCGTGCGCCTCACTGATACTCGCGAGAAGGAACAGTGGGTGGGTCGTGTTTATGACAACGGTGCCACATTGTATTTCTCCACGACTGCTCGCCGGGATAATAAGCAGGTCGCGTATACACCGACTGTTGATGAGGTGTGCGATCTTGTGCGCGTGGCTCTGGGACGCCCTGTGGAGCGCAAGGACGGTAAAGGTCTTGTTGGCCACGTTGGTCAGCGCCAAAGTAAGAATAAGACGCTGCAAGAGTCGTATCTGTCCACAGACACGCTCACGAGTGCGTATAAGGACATGCCGGGAGCAAATGGTGAGCAAGTCGTCATTCGTCGTCAGATGAAGGAGCGCTCCGCCTCGTCTCGGTTCTTTGTTGATACCCCCGAGGGTCAAACCCAAGCATCGACGTTTATCACCGATGCTGTTCGTAGCGCTCGCATCAATGTGGAGCAGCAGCTCGATGTTGACGGTTTAATCCGTCAGCTCAGCGAGCATGAAGACGCTGCACGCGAGGGAACGTATGTTCCTGTGCTCTCGGGTGATCCCGATCTTGCAGCAGTGGGTCGCGCCTATTGGGACGTTCTGCGCGGAGCAGAGACCACATTGCTCAAGCCTGATGCGACGCGATCTGAGTACGCTGAGGCAACAGGATTGCTCGATGAGATGGACCAAGACAGCGATCTCTCTGGTGTCCATGATATGTTGGCGGGTTCTGTGGCTTACACAGGTACGCCGGAAGAGCGTGTTCGCGCGCACCTTCGTGATCTACTCGATACTCAGATCGGTATGGATGCACCGATTGAGTCGGATGATTTCGTCTTTGATCCCGTGCGCGTTGGTCGTTACATGACCAGTGAATACGGTCAGTGGCGTAACAACGATGATCTTGTGGCCGCGATGCGCACTGCGCGCTTGCCGAAGGAAAAGATTGTTGGCGAATCATTCTATTCCAACGCCTTCCGCGATCGACTGATTACGTTCGACGAGTCTACGGCGTTGTCGATAGACGTTGTGGACGATGAGTTTACCAAGTCGATGCTCCAAGTGGTTTCCGACACGCTGGAGTCATGCGCGGTCACCCCCGGATCGATCCGCGTGGATGCGAACGGTGTTGTTGAGTGGACCGGCTCAATCATGCGTTCTCAGACAGGTCGAGAAGAGCCTGTGAGCGGAACGATTGGGCAGATCTTTGCTCGCGGTGAGAACGGTGAGATCATCACGCATTTCAACTCTGGTAACGATCTCATGATCGTGCCTGGCTTTGAGGCGCGTGTTGTCAGTCAAAAACCCGGAGAGAACAAGTCTCTCGAAGAGCGCACTCGGTTGATCGGTTACGAGCAACAGATGAGTGATGCGATTCGCTATCGGGTTCAAGCTGACGTGCTCACAGGTCGGTCTCGCGTTGGTGAGCCTGCCTCACTTAACGGTGTGTATCGTAGGCTCACTGATACGCGCCACCGCGCTGATCACTACGAACGTGCCCTTGAAGAAGGTATGGATCGAGAGATTCTCGATGCCATTCTTGCCACCGAAGCTCGCCGCGTGCGTTATCCGAACGCATTGCGTGATGGATCAACCATTGATGCAGATTTCCGCGCGTCTCGCGCACGGGAACAGGGTTTTGGTGCAGATCCTGCGAACGACACGACCATGGACCCGTGGGTACTCACGGGTGGTCGTAACATGTCGTTGCTCAGTGAGGAAGCTGATGGATACTTTGATCCGATCATGACATCGAGCGGTGTCAACCAAGGCGTGACTCGTTATCTGGTTTCTGGTGCTCAGGTGAACGCCGATGGATCGATCGTTCCCTCGGATAAGAGTGATCGCGCTCCGCTCATGCTCACGAAGCAGGCTGAGTTCATGAGTTATGATCCTTTCGATCGTCAACAGATGACGACTTCCAACCTCATGAACGCCTCGTCTGTAACGAAGCCCGTGGGCACGGCGTTTATGACGGCAGGTGGATGGACGATGGAAGATTCCATCGTTGTCTCGGCTGATTTTGCACGCACATACCGCGTTCGCGGAACCGATGGCGAGATGCGTGATCTTATTGTTGGTGACAAGATCTCGGATATGCACGGTAACAAGGGTGTTATTTCACTCATTGTTGATCGTGATGCTCCTATGACTCAGGCCGAGGCTGAGGATCTGTATGGATCAGCAGATATGCTCGATCTGTTCCGCGAGAATCCAAATCTCGATGTTGTCATGGCACCCTTTAGCGCCGTGTCTCGTTTCAACGGCGGCTCTGCTCGTGAAGCAATGCAGAGTACTACGCCTTTGTACCTGCCTAACGGCGAGGTTGTCGAGTCCGGTATCGGTCAGGTGTCGTTTATTGGTACACACATGACGGTTGATGCGAAGACGGCTGCATATGATGATGCTGCTATTCGCGCTGGTCAAGGACGTAAAGCCTCGTCTCAGCTTGCCTGGGCGTTGCAGTCCCAAGGCTGTGACAAGGTGTTGGAGCAGATCTACGGTGGTAACCTTCAGGCTCTCGCACAGCTGCGTGAAATGGCTCTGGTGTGCGGCCTTGACATCGAACCCGATGGAACGCTGCGTGAGGGTCACGATGATCTTGCTGTCGGTGGGCAGCGTCGTCTCATCGAGATGGGCGATGTCCCTGTGACGGAGCGCGGATCGTTTGACGTGCGCAAGGTTCGGAGTGATTTCGCTGCACTCATTGGTGATGCTGGTGGTGATATGGAGATTCCGTTCCCGCTGACGATGCCAACGGGGGAGCGTACACCTCATGCCACAGACACCACATGGCGTGTGCCGGTGCTCAGTTCGCACCTGCGCTCGGGTCAAGACCTGGATGATGGGTCGTCAACGGTCCATGACTACACGTATCGCTATTTGACGATCCGTGAGTGGGCATTGCGATACAAGCACGCGGCTGACCGCGCTGCCTCGGGTGAGCTGACGGGTAAGGACTTGGCCGATGCTCGTCAGACGATGGCTGAGGCCATGCATCGCGCACAGACTGCTTACGATGGCATTGCCCAGGACATCATGCGCCGTCGCTTCACTGGCAAGCACAATGTGTTCAAGGAAGGGTTAATGGCGTCTCGCCTGCCTCGCTCGGCAACAGCCGTGTGGACAGGAGATCCACGCCTGGACATCGATCAGGTGGGCGTTGGCCCAGAGCTGGCGAAGAAACTGCGCCTACGCGATGGTGACTACGCTCTTGTGTGGCGTGATCCTGTGCTGCGTGATGCGGGCGTTCGTTACATGCGCGTGAGCATTGACGAACGTCTCACGGGCGTGAGTGTGAACCCGAATATGGTCAAGTGCTTCGACGGTGACTTCGACGGTGACTCGGTGGCAGTCGTGAACCTGGGTCGCGGCGCTGCTCATGAGCAAGCCATGGAACGTTTGAGTGTCGAGGCGAACCTTCTTGACCTTGGTCAAGGCATGGATGACGAGGGTTGCTACCCTTTGGCGATGCATGATGCGCTAGACGTCAAAGTGTCTCAGCACTACGACTTCCGTCACGGCGAGGCAATGGCTGCTGTTCACCAGATGGCAAACGACGTTTATTACGATTTCATTGAGGGTGAGTCAACACGCAAGGATTTCTTGGATCTAAGCCGTGAGGTGAGTGCTGATATATCTCGGATGTATCACGATGCACTGCGCCATCAGTACGGTGAAGCTGTACTGTCCTTTGGCTCGGTCAAAGAGCATATGGAATCCGTTGAGAAGGCATGTATCGAGACTGGAGCAAAGGGTTCACCCAAGAAAATGCTCGATTACGCGAAGTACATCGGATACGACCCCAAGACGGGAGAGGATCTTAAGGTTACTCAGGTGACACGGGGCGACCAGCTCGGTACTATGTACGCAACGGCTGTGAAGTCCTTTGGTACAGGTGTGGCTGGAACCTTCTCTCAGCGCGGCGTGCGAGCACTGCGAAACAACGAGCTGAAAGCTGTGTTGGAATTGACCTACCCGGTGACTCAGAGTATTTTGCAGGCCAAGCACGATCCTGTTGACGCACGTCATCGCTATGAGTTGCTTATGGGTCCTGCCCGAAGTCTGTGGCGTGGACAGATGATCGCTCAGGGAAACGACGGTGTGTGGAACACTGTTCTGGATGCTGATCACAAGCCGGTTCAAGCGACGAAGGAGCAGTGGGTCGAGACGTTCTCTCGTTTCTACGGTGACGACGGTTTGGGTGTTGCAATCAATGCTGAGAACATCGAAAAGGTTGCGACAGCTCTCAGTGATAGCAACGGCATCATGCTCAACTTGGAAGATGAGAAGGTCATCGAGAAATTGGCCTCACCAATGGATCGTCTAGCATACGGCGGTGATTTCACGACGATGCAAGCCTTGGCTCATGAGCGAGCGGGCCTGTTCGAAGGAGAGTGGAACGCCGAGTTCGCTCCTGCTCGGGTACGCGAGGTGTTGGAAGCCGATGTGGAGACTCAGGCTGAGGCTCCTGTTATCGCGATGGAAGACACCGTGGCTCGTGAGGTAGCAGAGGAAACCATCGGACGACGCAAGTCGACGTCATGGGCTGTTCCTGTTCGCTCGAAGACGGGCACAGCAAGTATGAGCAGAGGTACGACAGCTCAGTACCGGGTGCCAGCGCCTGTTGCTGTCGAGAGTGAGGACGATGGCTTCGAGCTGTGAGTCATCAGTCGTGGGAAGCGGGTTGTTTCATGATTGGAGCAACCCGCTTCCTCTTTATGAGCCGGTGTATCTCAATATGGCAGAGATAGTACGATATACTGGTGTATGAGTTGAAAGCCCGCTTTGAGAAAGGAAATATGTATCATGTCTGTGTCGGCTATGACAGAGTGGATGGCGAAGTTCCCCCAGGATTGGGTCAAGATTCGTTATGGTCTTGAGGCTCATGAGTGGGCTGGTTCGCTTTCTGATCGAGTGATGGCGATTATCAATAAGAATGATCCGGCGCGAGAAGATCATGTCAATGCATTGCTGTATGACAATGCCGTGCTTCTTGAGAAAAGGTTTCAGGGTCACAGGCGGCCAGGACCTGACGAGGACTTTATTGATTATGCCGAGTTCCGTGATGCTATTGCCTGCGTTGTAGAAAACGGTGTTTCTATTAACGATGAAACCTATTCGCAAATCCATTATGTGGATAGTACATGTGT